>Ga0325404_1002335_pt1 | contig 20305 bp, 15 predicted proteins | sample PopdelMetagenome_18_FD_205664 | JGI IMG/M metagenome (GOLD analysis project Ga0325404, IMG submission 205664) | Populus deltoides microbial communities from Bellville, Georgia, United States - Xylem-Control-R1 | ecosystem: Host-associated > Plants > Phyllosphere > Stem > Wood/Secondary xylem... | reverse complement strand
TATATGTCGGTGGATAATATGGTGCCCTTGGAGATAGGATGCTTGGACTGAAGATACACTACGATTTAAAATCCCAACCACCATGCATGAAGGGGAGCTAGCTAGGCCCTCTACAGTACATAGAAACCGGTCTACTTTCATCAAAAATGGCTACTCTATTTAATGTCACTGATGATAATCCTAGTTAACGACAATATTTACCATTGGCTTTAATGCAGCCACCTACATTTTCCAGCCATTTAATTATTGGTGGATTACTGCATAAATAAAAGCATGAAATAATGGGAAACCAAGCTCAAAACCATCCTTGTATAGTTAATTCAAAACATTTTAATTATAAAAAATATATTAATTTTTACTCAGGTTTTGATTTATTCATCGAGTTAAATTTTAAAATGTAAAACATGAACCAAAGTTGAAGTTCAATTATCATGTACTAGTTAATTCAGATCATTTTAGTTATAAAAATGAATTGATTTTCACTCGGATTTTTGATCATCGAGTATTGAGTTGACCCACTAGTTAAATCTTGAACTAATCCAGTGTAAAACTTGACCCGAAGAAGGTCCTGTGACTCAATCAACGGCTGAAGATGCACAGAACTAGATTGATGTGGCCTCAACGATGGCATATTATTTGTTTCCTAGGAGGAGTACTCATCTGAAAAGACAGCTATGATGGTAGGGAAAGGACTCTAAGGGAGTGTTTGGAATGATTCTTACTTTAGGGTAGGGTTTGTTGTCTCGGTGCGTTGTCAGGTTAGGTGGTGAAGGTTTTCGACTCACAGGAAATGGTGCGTGGAGGTGAGGGAGCAGCCCATGCTAAAATGGCTATGGACGGTGTTTCAGGGTCCCACCACCTCCCCTGAGCTTCGGGATCACAAGTTTCATTTCATTAATGGAGGAATGGAAAGGGACAAGAAGAAGCCCATACTTTGTAATGCCTGATTGCGACTCCTTCACTGCACGCCAGGTATGGCTGACACCTGTGAAAGTGAGTTCGTTTTTGGGTACTCGTTCTTGCAGATCTATTTCTGCATGGTCAGTCCCTATGTCCATTATTTTCCGTGCTGTGATAAATTGATTGTCGGAGCTTTGGAGAGAGTACTATCCTTTAGGTTTGGCTTAGCTGGTGGTGGCTGAATGTTGTATTAATTATACGATTTTAAATTACCAACTTCTCAACTCATCACAGATCTTATACTTGATGTATTGATGACGATAACATGATAAAATCCGATAGCCCTAATTGGTTTTTTAATGACCCGAATTACATTCATCCTTCACCACTCGTTAATCTATATCATTGTATCGGTTATTATTTAAAATATTTTTTATTCAAAAATATATTAAAATAATAATTTTTTTATTTTTAAAAAATTATTTTTAAATCAGCACATTGAAAACACCAAAAACTTATTATTTTAAAATTAAAAAATATTATTTTTAAAAAATATTTTTAAAACACAAAAAAAAAAAAACCCACGACAACTATGACATCAACTACCATTAACTATGGACATTCGACTGTGGCTAGACCGACCTCATTAATATCCGTATAGAGCAGCACGGATCTAGCCGTGCTTCCAGGGATTTTTGAATTTTAAAAACACTGGAGGAAATGAGCCCAACATAATTACAAACGTGGCCAATCACTGCAATATATAATTGATTGAACTCAAGAGGAGCAGATCCACGTGATAATTTCTCGAACTTTACTACAGCTTGAATTTTACTTCATTTAACGTAAAATTTGCTCAATGCGAGTTTTAAACATTTACTGAGGATGAATTGATATCCGATGCAAAAATTTGGGGAAGTGCGCAACAGAATCGGGTAAGGAGGGGGGAATGTATCCTTTACAATCTAGAGACTACAAGTAATGTATAAATAAGCTTCGGTTTACAGCTCGACTATGTCATCTATACGTTGGTTATCGCAACGAAGAAGAAGAAGAAGAACCCGTAAAACTCAATTGTCCTTGCAGTTCCTTGTGTAGTTTGAAGATAATCTGGATTGTGATTGAAAGAAATCAAAAGGAGTTCCCGGTCCGAAAGACCTTCTGGTGCTTGGAGAATCGGAAAGAAGAGGTTCGTAAACCGGGTTTCTGTTCTTCGATTGAGTAATTGATAATGGAGCAACTTCTTTCTCAATCAATCGTTGTTGTGGTGGCTCGATATTACCGAGAGACAAAATTGGCCCACCCAGACGTTCTGCCTGCTGAAGGGTGTTGATTTTGCTGGGTCTGTATGTATAACGGAAGTACTTTATAGCTAGAATTGGACCCATCCCCGCCACAACGATGAGCTGCAAAAAATGAGCAAACATATGAATCGCGGTCTGGAAAAGAGTTCCAGGCTATTTCAAAGCTGCTCTCGGGTTTTCTAGCAACCAAAATAGTGCCATGTCTTGGGGTGGGGGTGGGTTGAAAACATGCCACTCCCCCATCCTTGACCAGACAACAAACAGATAACTACAGATAGAACGGGAAATGGTTCTCTCTTTGGAGACCATTTTTGGGAGATGCTGCATTTTGGAACATCAACTCTGTTATTACAGCACCACGCCCAAAAAGAACTGTTACACTAAGATTTTCCTAGAGCACAGCAGCAGCATCCATACCACGGTGCGTCATGCTGTAAGCAGTCACTTGTAAGTGAGAGGGGTGGAAACAAGAGAGGAGCTGCTATTCTAGCTCATCAAATCACACAGTTGTTGCTAAGATTTCTAACAATTTTCATTCGATCAAAACTCATTTTCATCTGGATTTGTGACCGTTAAGGAATAACGAAGGGCCTAAGGCTTTTCTATGACCTATATCTATTGGACCAAAGGGGGAGTAAAGGCACAAGAATAAAGCAAAAGATGGAAGAGACACTTACCAGTATAGTTAGCCAATAAGATGGTTGTCTACATAACCGGAACATTATTGTGTACATTCCTGATGATGGAATGGCACTGACAATCCAGTTGATGACATAAAATGCAATCAAGTTCCCCCATATGGCAAGATGTTGCAAAATTGTAAAGGAGCTGCACATGAGCCAAATTCAAGACAGTTACAAACAAATTTATACAACCATGTTTACAGTCATTGACTTCAATTTTGAAAAGTTTCATGAGAAATGACAGATCTCTCAATGATTTCTTGAGATGACTTGAGCATTTTCATCCTCAATGAGGCATGAAATATTGTGATCCACCATTTCACTCTCTGATTTACAGAATTCAGAAGATTCATATGGTAGATCTTCTATTCCCTTGAAACACCAAATAGATTCATATGCTCAGAAATATAACAACCTAACACAAGCATGCACATCTTCCACTATTAAATCACATAGCGCAGGCCATTCAAGAGACAAAGCCTGTGCAACCTTTGTATGCAGCAGCTATTTTCATCCTTATTTCACTTGTCTAAAAATCAAAAGAAAAGTTTCAAACATTACAAAAGACAGAGGAGAGATGGATGCTCACTTGGTCTCTAATGTTACAACAAAAGCCTGTAACCATATACATCCGGAGAGTGCCACCATCCCAACCTCCTCCATTTCGCTTTTTTCAAATGCGTAGGCATGTATGCTGATTACAAATACAACAATCGCCTGCAAGTCATCCCAGTATCAATATACAAGTCACAAGATGAACAAATATTTTATAGAAAATCTTCATATCACTTTGGGGTTTCTTTCATGAAGTAAACTTTCAAAAACATTTTTTAAGATAGAATAACAAAAAAGAAGAATTTTTAATTGTGCAATCACATGATCTAACACACACACTTGTACAAGCTCAATATTTTGGAACTTCTACAGTTGAAAAATCTGAAAATGAAGTATATGTATGCAAAACCTTAACACCTAAGAGGCAATTATTTGAGCCATCAGAAAAGGCAATTATTTGAGCCATCAGAAAAGGCAATTATTTGAGCATTTAGAAGATCCATAAACCACATCTCGTAGAAAGTTGTGCTTTCAGTTTCACAAGTAAACATTCTCAACCATGGAATCTCACTATTTCAACTAGTTCATTTCCTGTTAAAATTAGCCAAGGAATCAGTTGTCCTTTATACATTGATGTTTTCATCACTGATATCAAGTTTCATCGGTGTCATTTGACATTTCTTCAAATCTCAGTTGCAAGCATTGATTATCCACTAGTCACATAATATTAGCAGAAAGGAAACAAAAGGAATGAAATGGCACTCACATGAAAAAGGGACCGGCCAAACCATCCTGCAAATGTGCTTGGGTTAAGAAGCCTGCATCCAGAATGATCATAACTTAGTTTAATGATTATGTAATAACAAGAACTGTAGTTACCTATAGATTTGTCAACCTATCTCGTTTAAACCAGAGAAAAGTTGTACCTCCCAGCTTGACAGTAAAACAGAATTTGTGGATGCTGCATTACAGTTTCTTCACTAAGATCTTTGTCAAGAACACTAACTAGAACAGGTATGCTGGTGTAAAAAACGTTATAAGCCATCAAACTAACAGAATTGAAAAGACTGGTCCCAGAGACACCTGAAATAAAAGAGAAGCTGAAAATGCACTAATGTCAGCAATGGGAAAACAAAGGCCATAAAGTGCATCCCACCAAAAGTAATGTGCTAACTGTTTACTACCAAGATGGGGAAAGCAACAAAAGAAGGCATTGAATGTGGAAAAAACTCACAAGATTTGGATGAAACATATCAGTAGGGATTTATAGAAAGAATACTGGGACAGGAATGCAGTTCGGTTATACGAATACCGGCCATGGACAAGAATCAATCTTTTTAGAAATCTGAATCCTGAAACCAATAGTGTAGGTCAGGAAAGGCCAAACATGAAGAACTAATTGAAAAGAGAATCAAACTGCGACAACAAAACATACTAAACATAACTTCCTCTTTCATTGGTGGTTTGCATGTCACAATTAAATAACATTAAACAATATTTGCATAACATCAATCAACTAATCTTGCAAAATATACAAGACAAGAATAGTTGGTGGAAATTCCCCACTTTATGTGATTGATTATAATTTTCAAAAAAATTGTCTCGGGTGATGTCATACATTAAAACAGTCGAAATATTTAAGCTGTCATGATTAAAATTTTACAGTTTCTTCCTCCAACAAAACAAGGAAAGGGAGGGGGGGTGGAACAGGCCCCATGAATACATTGGTCAAGAAAAGTTGCATGTCACACGGCGGCTAACAATATCTCTCATCTAGGCTTTCGTATAGTAATGTTCTTGTAAACCTTGCTTCCAGAAACCATGTGCAAGTTTTTGATCATGTCTTCAAGAAGATCACTGTTTCACAATTACAAATCCGAAGTGCACTAGTAAAATCATGTATCTTAAACTATTAGGTAGTAACCATTAACAAGCATTTTGTTTATTTAATGCTTTCAAGTTTTTAATAAAAAAAATTAATGTTCCTAAAATCTAAACGAGTGTCATCAACGCCAACAGCTTGAGAACAATTATTTTGAAACCATTAGCATCCAAACATGATAGAGGATTTGATTCTAACTGTTGATGCCTGGAAGTACAAGAGTGGTTCCTTAATAGAAACAAGAAGCAACAGTGTAAGCAGCTAGCAGCTAGCAGCTAGCAGCAAGTTTTCTAAATCAAGTCAGTACATTAAGCATCTAACTTATAATAGTTATATCATGCAATGCAAACCTTATAAAACTGAGACATCACTCGCACATTAAAAAGAATAGGAAAAAACTTACTTCCAATGCTATAATCAGCTGCCCTGGCTGCCTGCAGTCCTTCTCTCCCACTAATGCCAACCCCAATGTCAGCTTGTTGTATCATTCTCACATCATTCCCACCATCGCCAATTGCCAAAGTCCGGTAATCACATGATTTTAAGATCTGTACAAGCTGCAAAAACAAGTTTCCATGAGTCATTGAATTATCTTTTCTACAGTGATTTGGAGAAAGACACAAATAAACATATTACTTGGACATCCATCATATTTTAGAGAGAAAACTAACCATGATGCTGTTTTGTCTGCTAACTAGGGATAGCAAGGAAGATATCACATAGTGCATAGCATTTACTGATAGCATAGCAACAGAAAAAACTAGAGCACACGTAAACCAAAAGCAAGAGGAATGACGGACAGGCCTAAATCTAAGAGTTCCAACCTATACAAGATGAACAGAATACAAGCTTGCAATTTTGGTCACACCGACGACAGCAAATGATGTTTCGTTTGTTTCAACAGCTGATCAATTTTTTCAAACTGAAATTCTGCCATACAAAGGTAGAGGGCCCTTGAGAATGATATCCCTGTGTAATAAAAGATAAGAGGAGCAAGATAGGAGTGCCATGTGATCATAAAATTCCTCCTAGGTTGATGGAAAGACTTAGGGAAAGGCAATGAAAGGAAAATTGTTGTAGGTGGGAGTACTTTTATCAGAGAGGGAGGGATTTTGGGCATTCAGAAGAGGTTCCTTACTCCTATCAAACCCACTTTAATTTCCCCATGTTGAGAGAATTTAAACAGATAAGACATTGATGAATTGTCTTTGTGATTCCTACAGTACACTTTTTCCATTCCATATATATACATCATTTTAGAACAGACAGGAGCAAGACTATCAACAAGGTAGAGGATAACTATTTGTTCTCCTTTAAGCCTTATACCCTCTTCTTCCTCCCTTCAAACTCCCAAACGAAGTGTTCATCTACCCATCTTCATCTTTTTCTGTCCTCCTTTGGTACTCCATGGCTAGTGTCTCTTGAAAAAGTGAGATTCATTCAACAGCTATTGAGCCCTTCAAAGGTAGAAGCAAGACCAGACTAGATCTAGTTATGCCATCAACATCCGCCATAATTAATAGACAGATAACTCATCCGCATACGCATATTTACCTCCACTAAAGATTTTAACAATTCATTTTATTTTTCCAAATGAATGAAGCCTGTATCCTTCTCCGCAATAAAGCTTAGGATGCTATTCAATAGACCTAATTTTTCTTATGTTGACGGTGACATCAAACTTTAATATATAAAAATTAAAGGATCAAGATAAAAAGGGACTTAATTGAGTAACATTCAAAGTCTCAGTTTAATTTTGAAGTCCAAGTCGGGCATGCAAAGAAATGCCAGCATTACTGAAACCTGCCAAAGATCACCTGTGCTTTTTGAGATGGTGTCACACGGCAACATATAGCAGTTCTTGATAATATTGCTAATTCGGTGAATGCTTTCCAGTAATGCTTTAGTGCAATTTCAAGAGCCCAGCCATCAACAACAAATGCAACATCCTGTAAAGAAAAGTATGTGTCATAAAAATTACTCAAAGCATGCACCATTGAGGATGATGTAAAAAGTAATTCTGCAGTTCATCTGTCTAGTCTCTCTAGAAATTCAGCATACCAAAATCATCGTAATATTTATGGCCAAACAAGGCTCTTTGACTATTACATCCATGAGTACATATGCAAATGTAAATGATAAATGAGTGCATTGTTCTATCGACAATGGCAATAATTACTACAGCAGCTACCAAGGGGCTATAGCTCCTGGTTAGCTAACATTCCTGAAGACAATCTTTAGTACGAACAGAGTGAGCTGCTAATGTGAAATCTACCTAACTAAACCTAATATGTTAGATGGAGGGATCGACATAAATAAGTCTATAAGGGACTATTGAATTTGAGGACAAATGATGGAAAAGGAACTCATCAATGAATTGAAACTGAAAATGGAGTGTGTTGGATGTACCTTTGGTTCTGAAGCTGTTGTCCTCATTGTAAGTAAAACTCTCTCTAAACTTCTACCAACTTCCTCTTCAGTTTTTCCATCAATTAATAGAAGCTGACCTTTTGGCTCTGTTAAGAAATTAGACAAAAGAAATGCAAGATATAGGATTACTTATATTTTGATTGTGGAAAAAAAATGTCATGTGGATTGAGGAAATGTAGAAATAAAGAACCAATAATGGAAACATAGAGAGTTCTAGGTTGCCAGCAGATTTTTAGCAGAATGAAAGAGGGAAGATAAATTTAATGTAAACAAGCAGGAAGATCACGGACAAGTGATGGTTGCTGAAGAATGCATCTTATATGTCTCAGCTTTTTGGAACAAATGCATCTACCTTGACAATTATTACTATTGAGAAAATTAAAACAAATGACTTCCATATAACAAGAAAAAGGACTACAAAGAATTTCAATCAACCTGGTGAAATGAAGTTGCTTGAGAGAGAAATTTGTATGCATCTACCTTGACAATTATTACTATTGAGAAAATTAAAACAAATGACTTCCACATGACAAGAAAATGGACTACAAAGAATTTCAATCAACCTGGTGAAATGAAGTTGCATGAGAGAGCAATTTGTATGGCTGTATTTTGCTTGTCTCCAGTAAGCATCCAAAAATGTATTCCTGCTTTTCTTAAAGTGTAAATTGTTTCTGGAACACCATCCTGAAATATTTTTCAGAAATAGAGATGAAAAATGTCTGTATCTAAAAGCAAAAGGTTGGATCTCAGTGTCATAACTCTGAAAATATTCACCTGTAGACGGTCCTCTATGGCAGTAACTCCAAGAACTTCAAGATCACGTTCTAATCTTTGGCAGACCTCAGCTATTCTCCACTGAAGGAAATAGTAACATATAAGACCCAATCATGTGTATTCATTATTGAATTAGTACTCCTTTAAGAAAATTAAGTATGAACAGAGAGATAGTGAGATGCATCCTTTACCTCCCTATCAACCAAAGTACTACTGGCCTCTCTAAACATAAAAGACCACTCCTCATATTCATCTTCTTTTAATTCCCGCCAAGCCAAGCATAATGTGCGCAGCCCCAATTGAGAATATTGTTCCACAGCCTCATTAAATATCCTTGTTTGCTGTCCTGAAATTGATTTGAGATTATCAAATTCAAAGTCAAGCAATGACAAATTGAAATATGGGTTCTACACCCGCAACTATGACAAATTGAAATAGCTGACCAGTAACCACCACTAATAATGTTCACCAACTACTAAAGCACACTTCTTTCTGTATAGGTAATAGCATCATCCCTGGGGTTATAACCCCAGAACAACCACAGTGATATGGATGAATGCAATCCTATTGATGATAACTATTAGCAAATATACTACAAGCACAACAAAGCTTTCGAGATGAGCGAAGGCAGCTCATGTGCCTTAAAATAATCCTAAACAATTAATGAAAAATATCCAAAATAAAATAGGCAATCCTTCAATATGAAAGGTAGGACGATGCCAACTGATTGCCTGAAACAAGGGCCAAAACTTAAGAATGACAAGAAAGCAGTCATGTAATAACAAAACATTTCAAAATCTTGGTGCAAGGAGTTCGGAAGCTGTGGAGTTCTCAGCTTGAATGAGATCTGAACATGGATCTTAAAAAAAAAACAAAAGAGAGAGAGAGAGAGAGAGAGAGGTGCTTGAGTTTTATGGGGAAGCTGGTCCCAAAGTTGTCAATTTGGGCCCTTATCTTTGAATGTAGAGTAGACACTTTATAGACCTTTTTCTAAGACAAAGCACAATAAACTCCACAAAGACCCATGACTCAAGGTCCCAGACATCCAAGTAAACAAAAGAATCCACTTGGAACACATTATAGAGCAGCTGCACTTAACAAGACATGATATGGTGCCGGATTACCATTAGCGCCCTAAAGCAAAAATGCAATTGCTCAAAGATAATATGGCTCAAGAAGAACAAGAGGAGTAAAGACAGTAAGAGGTTCATGCTTATAAGTACAGTGTAGGAGCAAGTTGATTTCTGGATTACCTACATTATATAATATAGACAATCAAGAGGGTCTAAATTCATGGAGAATATTATGTGGATGGAAAGGCATCATAATCCATCAAGTGGAGAACATGTATGTGGAAGAATAATTTTATCCATGCAACTTAAAATGTTTTCTTGCTATCCTACAACAATCAATTAGCAGCTCCTATATATAAATTTACCAGGAGAAGCATAAGGAAGAATTGCTTCATCAGCTCCCTTTGACAAAAGCAAAATCTTTCCATTTTGGCAATCTCTCACCACTACTGACATTCTTTTCCTATCAGATGTGAACTCCAAAGTTTCCAGTACTTCATACTGAATTGCTGAAGTATTGAATCTAAGCTCTGCACAACATTAAAATAATTAAACTTATCTTATCATATCCAGTTTTGGAGCCATCTCTACAGCCAGATGAAAATGAGTTTTACCAAGAATATTTCCATTTTTACAGACGAGGACCATGTTTAACTTAGCAGCAGCATGGACAAGTGCATCCTCATCCTGGGATTGCGCTTTGTACAAGATAGCTCCAGTTTTGCTACAAACAGAAAAAGCCAAGAAGGAATATTTTAGAATGACGAGACGATGTTGCTATCAAGCACATTGATGGGTTTGCACTTGAGGATAAAACCTCAATACAAGGAAAAGAACTTTAAAGAATACAAGGAAAAAAATTTAATCATTAAAAGAATGTGAGTCACCTTTGGACAGGTATAACAGTATTACATATTGCCATGACTGTGAGAAACCGAACAACATCAGGAGATCCACTAGAAATGGCATTTAACAGTTGCTTATCTGTGCAACAAGAATGGGAACAGTTAGAAGCAAAAATCCAAGAATACCCACGTCAGAAAAGTATTTTTGATGCAAGAAAACATGCATGAATTAAAAATAAATAAATAAATTAGAAACACAAATCTAAATATATGTTGTTCTTTATGATTCATGGCAACACAAGTTCAGAATTCAAAAGTAAGAATATTCAACCAGAAACGTAAGCAATAAATAACCATATATTCTCATGCAAGCTAAATGATTTCCAAGAAAATAGAGGAATAAATTTAAATTCTGATCATACAAAATTTAACTAACTATGAGTTGAAGTAAGCAAGAAATTAATGAATCTAATGATGATGGGGCACTGGTAATGCACTTAAGCATGACAGTACCTGGATGGATTACAGCAGAAATCTAATGTCAAAAAATTCAAACTTAAATTAGTGTGATATGGTCAAGGATTGGAAGTAAAAGGCATTCCCCATCGGATCTAAAATGCAAAATACTTGGAATTTTTGTTCAAAGCATGAGTTACTGAAACAGATGCCAGCATGATGACAATTGTATAGGCCTTTGTGCCTTTTTTCTATTTCAAAGATTTTCCCATCTCATAAAAAAAAAGTTAAAAGCATGACAGTCGCATTCTGCTCCAATGAATTCCATTAACTTATATTTTCATTCTTCAGAAGCATAGACATAAGAAATATAATAAAGACAAATGACACACATGGATCAAAACATCCATAAAAGTGTATGCATACTTAAGCTTTATCTATTTCTAATTTATGGAACCTTGAAATCATACACACATCTACCTGTAGATCTTGAAAACAGAATGCTTTCTCATAAGCATTCTTCAAAATGAAAACATATTTTACATCGCCAGTCATACAAATGGCAATATGGTGAAGAGTTTGATTCTAGAGATTAAACCAACATATGTCTTGGATCTATGGAGATTGCATAATTAAAATTAACCGGTTGTGGACAAGGTATGCTTTGAAACAACTAATCTCGGCTATTCAGGAAACAAACTTGTACAAGAAACTCAACTATAAATGCCTATAGAAGTAACTGATCTATATACGACACACATGCAGGCACAAAATTGACTTAACAGCTTCTAACCTGATTCCAAAACCAAGCTTAAAACAGTAAATTCAAAACAACAGAAGGCACACATAAATGCCTATAGAAGTAACTGATCTATATACGACACACATGCAGGCACAAAATTGACTTAACAGCTTCTAACCTGATTCCAAAACTAAGCTTAAAACAGTAAATTCAAAACAACAGAAGGCATTCAAAGTGCAGCAACTACAAGTGAAGAAAATGTATTAATTGATTAAGTCTGAATTTGAGGAAAAAAGATGAGCTTGAAAAATCAAGAGAAAGTGTGAGGGGAGGGGGGAAAGAAACCTTTCGAAGCATCCCCAGCCTCATTCCCATAAAAATTGCCACTGATGCAACATATTCTGAAAACCATTTTATTTTCAGTGAGGGTTCCGGTTTTGTCAGTCAAAATGTACTCAACTTGCCCAAGATCCTCACTTATTGCTGTGCTGCCACATAAAACAAATGATACTTCAATTACGTGTTCGAATATCTGGATTTCCATATCTAGTTCAAAACAAGTGCTTTACTTTCATTCTATAACTTACTTTGTCGCATGGGATGGAGTCTCGGTTTCTAGGTCAATCATCTCCCTATCCCAATCAATGAACTTTGCATATAAGCTCTTAACAAGATCCAGAGATACCTATTGCAGAAAGAAGTTCAGATTTTACACACTGGCCTAGATGGTGATCATAAAAAATCAATATACTCATCATCACATTGCACCAGAAAAATGATAGATGGTTTGCAGTGTCAACACATAACAGGGAAAAACTTGTAACTTTAAAATTAAGCAGAAAGTATCATTGTAATTTCTTCAGGATTGTAAATCTCACACCAGTGATTGGAAATTTAGACTGATATGGCATGAGCACAAAAATAAACCCTCCCTTCACAATTTTCCAACAGTTATACAAGATCGATTACCAAAGGCCTCCAAATAATCAAAATCTTTTTCATGAATAAAAATAAATCTGCCAAAACAATTTATAGCTTCTCTAGAGTTCATACATGGGATAATAGAGAAATCTTCAGCTTCTAGCTGAAAGGAGTAGAAAAATCAGTTTGTTTTTTTTTAGTTTTTCTCCCTCTAAGATCTCATCCATCCTTTTACAGGGGAGTGAACAGGCCCATGATGTCCTTAGTTGCTCAACTGGACTATGATTCTTCCAGCATTCATGAGGCATGAGTGAAATCGAAGCCAAACCATCAAAACAATAATAATATGGGTGCTCTAAAATAATTACCACATTATGCAAACTTACCTTAATCGATATCGGAATCATGATGGAACAGAGAAGCTCAAACCGTAGAGGGATCACTAGTAGCTCATACCAAGGACCCTCATCTGGATATAAAACATACCATAGCTGCAAAGGATGCAAAATCAAAACTTGAGTACGTGTTTGAGAGCTAACATTTTCATACACAAAAAACATAGAAAAAAAATTCACTACAAGATAAAACTTCCACGTTATGGGATGGAAATAAGAGGCAAATTGAGCTACTATTATGAAACCAGTATGTTTCCTGGTTAAGGCAATGTTATTCGAAATCAACATTCTTAAGAGGTGCAAACGACTGAACAGAGACCTCAAGTTCAGCTTAATAATTATACAGCGTATATTAATTATTAGGCTATGGTGGTGAATATTAAGTATTTGCAAGTACAATGGCTGATTGTATGCTGATCTCATTTGGTATTTGAGAGAAGGATTTGAGGTTTTACGACAATGTGCAATCAGTGCAATTTTTGGTGCATTTGATTAGAGAGAAATGCAAGAGTTTTTTAGAATCAGTATACTTCTAGAAATATGATATGGTATCTTTATGGCGCCATGCTTCCTGTCACTTCTAAGGGTTATCCATGGTTGACATTCTATGGGATAGCAGTGCCCAATTTATAAGTGTTCTGTTTTATTATTGTGCTTCCATGCAGAATGACTTGACTTCATTTGTCTTTCTATTCTTTTACATTTTCATTAATATAGCATTTTCTTTTATCTGAAAAATAATAATAGAGCATCACAGTCAGGCAAGCACAACAACGTTACCTTTCTAGCTTCAGTGTCCTTCCAGACATTCCCGGCTATCCCTAGAACCATAACAACCACTATTTGAAAAACAAATATAGCTCCAGTCAACTTGTCAATCATGGCATCCATAGCTGTCAGCTTTGGTTCAGGTATACCCCTACTCATACCCAGCTTAGTCTCATTACCTGAAAAGGAAGTATCAAATACAGAAATTGCATAATTTAACTCTGCTGCAATTCACTGAGACAATTGGAAATGCATCAATAACTAATCCATACCAAGGCACTGTGCATAAAAGGTTATGCAAGTTGAGAATAATAAACTAATAACACAAAATAGTTAAGCTCACTGCATTTCAATAAGTAGGAAATTACCTGTGTAGACAGCAACTCCACACGCCCACTCAGTGTTACGCAAGTAGCATGACTGAAGAATTGTGTTTTTTATGGTCAATGGGCATACATCATTATCAATAAATGGAGGAAACAAGCGTAAATTTGCATCAAGTCGTCGGATGTCCTTATCTGGACTGGGGCATTCAATGACACCCTAAGGATAAACAAGGAAACAATGAATGATTGACCAATGGAATACAAACAAATGACTTTTACATGAAATCTTAATTTTAAAAAAAAAAAAACTTGCCTTAATTTTGTGCAATAATTCAAAATCTATCCCCATGCAGGCAGAGGGTGTTACCCTTGTCTTCAAATCAGTTTCACCATCTAGAGCGGCTGTCTGCAAAGTATGTTATATTATCAGGATCCTGAAATGTTTGGAAAAAGAACACTTCAAAAGTCATACTACAATCTTTCACCATATGAACATTGCAGTTACCATTTGGACAGGGGAAGGGGTAATTTTGAGTTTCTAATCAAGGGTCAGGTCTAGATATTTGATTGGGGGGGGGGGGACAAGTGTTAGAATATGCTATGGGAAATTGGATCCCAGTCCACAGGCTTAGCTAGAACGTGCAAGGATATTTATACAAAAACTGAAAGCTTACACTTTAGATGAATTAAGGCATACATATACATTAAAAAAAAAAATCTAACAATGGGTGTGAAAGAAGCTTCATACAGAAAAAGATATCTCTCCAACAATGGAGCTTCCACCCATCACTCCAATATAAACAAAAGAACCTTTGACATATATATTAACAATAATGTCAGAGGAAAGCAAGAAATCAATTCAAGAAAAGTGACAAACAAAGAACTTTGGTAAGTTGAAGCTCCTACAAAGGGAGAAAGATGGTTTCATGACTCGAGAACATCCATCCCGCAGCTGCTTAGAAGGCTTAATCACAGGAATGTTCTAAAATACTTTATTGCAATTAAGAAACCATTTGTATAACACCTTGTTGTTGTTGTTGTTGTTGTTATAGCCTAATTCATCTTCCTTAACCTTACGCAGTCAAACTATTTCAATCTTGAAAGAGACCAAAAATTGTATGCAATCTAATATACAGGAAGTCATATCCCAGCTAGAAAACGTAGATGTTAAATTATCAACTCAGCTCTAAAGCTGTGAATATCCCGACATTTGTTAACATATGTCATCCATACTTCCCTGCAGATGCAACAATGAAACAACGATCACTACAAAATTTTAACAACACTGATCAATATAAACAACCATTTACCTCTATATAACAAAGCCCTTGAGGATCTGATGTACCAATCAAAACAAGATCGCACGGCACTTCATCATTCTCACGAAGCCACACTAAATTACCGACACATATATCCTGCGCTTGAATCTACAAATCACACACAACAAACACATCAAAAAATCGACACCCACATCAATCCTAAAGCCCAAAGCATCCAAAAGTAAGTAGCATTTCCATACATGTTTCTTGATCCCCTTCCTAACAATCCAAACTTGCTTCTCATTCGCCTTCTTATCAGACAAATATCTATTATAATCATCCCAAGCCTCTTTCGTCGCAGACACAGCAAATATAAAAATCAACGGCCCCCAAGTGCTCGCCGGATTCACCGGGGTAATAAGCGACCATAATTGAAGACACGCAATCAACAAGAAATACTGGTTCATAAACCGACTGCAAAATCAAACCCTAATCAAATCAACACCATCTCAGGTGAAATTACAAAATTAGCAATCATAATTTTCATTTCTGATTCTTCTGAAAAATAATATTATAAATAAACGATCAAATTGTATCGATCAGATACCGAAAGGCCTATGTAGCTAACGTGGAACTACAAATTGAAATTTAAAGAAGAGAGAGGACCTGAACTGCTCCATGAGATTTTTAGGGAGGAAATTTAGGAGAGTGTATTTCCGATTGGAAATGCGGTTGTCGCAGTAAAGATCATGTGTAGGCGATGACTCATCGTCGTTGATGTAGACGAACCGCTTCATTTTCTTTGATTGACTTTGATTGATTGATTTACATCATCAACTCCAGACGACTACGCATTCGTTACCGTAACTGACTTTTGGATATGAGGAGGGGGAGGAGAGAGGAGAGGTGGGGGAGGAGAGGTGTTTGGGTGTGGACGTTAGCAGTGTTTGACTTGTGAGGGAGAAGAAAAAGCCGTTGGATGAAATGAGGAAGTTTCCTGTTCGTAAATGCTGCTTTGTATAAAAAGAAAAGAAAAGAAAAGAAAATGTTAACCCCCCTGGACCCGGTTTGGTTATTGGGCCTGATAGGCCCGCTAAAGGGAATGGGTATGCCAGATTTGAGAGAAGACTGCCCGTGGTCGATGGCTCGAGATGGAAATGGTTGTGGCTAATTTGGGGTGTGAAATGACTATACTGCCCTTTTCTATAAATATAACAATTTAGTTATCTTTTCTTCATCTCTGTATATCTGTTGCCGTAAAAAAAAACTCTCATTTCTCTTCAAAAATGGATTCTCTCAGACAACAGTCACTGATCCCTAGCTTCCTCTACTCCTCTTCTTCCTCCGCTAAACCTTTCTCCCTCTCTAACCTCCTCCACTCCGAACAACCATCGCTTTCTCCGTCTTCATCGTCGTCAACGACCACTATGGACAGCAAGAGCAGTGGCAGATTTGTGGTCCCGGCACCGAGTGAGCCTGGGAAGAAGATCGAGATGTACTAACCTGCTTTCTATGCTGCTTGCAATGCTCATGGTTCAGTTACTGTGTTTGTTTGTGATTTTGATATTTGAATCTTTAATTACAGTTAACGAATAAGGATCCAAACAAGGTTGTTTCCCTATCTTGGGCTGCTATCAATGCTGGGGATCGGGTTAATAGTTCCTTGAAAGACATGGCAGTGGTGATGAAGCAATTGGATGGAGCTGATGAGGCGATCAAATCTTTTCGTCATCTCTACCCCTATGATTCTCGGGAATCTATTGAGAATGTGCTAGTTGAACTCTACAAGGTGAAATGGTGCTTTTTCTATCTTTGCAAACTGTAGTATTTTGGCAATAATTGACTCTGATGATTTGGTAGTGTGATTTTTCCATTAGCATATTGACATTTCATTAGGAAAATCTACGTAAAGAACCATCGTGTAGTTCGTTCATGAGTTGTTGAAGGAATCATCTGTTGCGGTGGTGCTTTTTTAAACAAAATGGAACTCATTCAGTTTGAAATGTAGCTAAAGTCTGAAAATTAGCTAGAGTTAGAAATGTGCTTTTTTAAATGACATCATTTTTTTTTTCTATCATAAGATTGAATCTGGTTTCGTATGATCTCAATCTTCGGGGCTTCAGGGGAACATGAATCATCTCGAAGGGTCAAATCTGAACTTCTGGTTCAGGTAGATGGTGTAAACAATAGTCCCACTTGTGAAGATGGCCATCGAAAATAGTGATGGTTTTGGCAGCTACAAACTTTTCTTGGGACATAGATGAGGCACTAAGATTGGTTCGGTGTCTTCTGGTAAATATTTTTGAGATTTTTTTGCCTTCTGGAATTCTTAGATCCATCCTAAATGGCAATCTATCCAAGATGTAATACAGCATCCTCATTACTCTGGCTTTATCTTATGTGATATAAATGCAATGCAGGAGGTTGGAAAAGCATATTTATATTCCATTTCCAAATTTTGAGAGTCGTAAAGAGCTTATTAGGATCAATTTGAAAACTATTGAGGTAAATTGACTATACCAACTGATATTATATCTAGCAGTATTGTTGGATTAAGGTCTTTCTCCATTTTGATTCATGGTGTATATTACAGATCTTGGATCAAATCAAATCATTCTTTGAGTTTTTATTGTTAGGCCACACTTTGCCTTGTCACCTAGAGGTATTGATCTATGATACCTTTGTTCTGTTCCTCTTTTTTGTTAAGAATAAAGACTATTGTGAATATAATTCTTTTAAACAACGTTACTTAACTTAATAATAAACCATGTAATTGAGCATGTAGTAAAAATCTATATGATGGTTTGAAGGAAATTCCTTCACGTAATAATAAATTATGTAATTGAGCATTGGGGTTAAACTGCCATGCTAAGCAGCATAAGGTGGCAAACGGAAACTGAAAGTGGACAATTGCTAAGAAGGGTTCTGCATAATTCCAATTTGAATTATTCACAAGTGACAGTTTTTAGTTTCTAGGTTGTTTTTTTGGAATGAAAGAATAGAATATAAGTAAAATCAGAATCTTACGAATAGTTTGCCTGATTCACTTGTCTATGGTACCAACTCCGGTCAATTGTTGTGGATAACAAAGAGTTGAATGAAAGGGCTGCAATTTTAATGATCCGCATAAAGGTTTCATAATATATATATTTTTTTTTACTTGCCTTTGCTAAGAATCTCAAGCCAACATTATCTGTCATTTGTAAATTTTGTGAGGCCTTTAGTTACCTAACCTAGGTAGCCAGACAGTGGGATGTTTGGAAAGAGGGTAATGCGCCAGAGGTGCAAGTTGATTAGCCATTGTAGATTTATTGCAAGACCTTCCGGCCAGTTTCTGTAGGCTAATCATTTGAATACCTCTCTCGACTTTGGGATCATAACTCGTGTAACACGTATCATATCTAAACATGGATTTAGCAATTTAGGACATAAATGTACACATTCACTGGAGCATATTTGATATATCTTCATAATTCCATGCTACAACATTGATACTATGAAGCCATTGTGATGATTTTCAATAATTCCTCGGTTATGAAATGGCTTGATATATCATTTCTTGATCATATGATCTGCACTCCTATACTTGGCTGCATGACAACTTGTTCTGCCTGTGTGACTAGTATCATTTAATTCAAGATATATGAAGTTTTATTTCCAGGAATAAGATCTTTGATTTATGTAGAGCTCAAGTTGTATTGGGGTTTGCTTCCATTCCCTTATTTTGCCATCTGGTGTTGTTGTTACAAAGGTTCCCTGTAAATAGCAATCTCAACCATGCTAGTCCATTTGATTCCATAGAGAGTACACGTTGATTATCATTGTTATTATACAGGTGGCCACCGATGTAGATATTGATGAAGTTGCTCGGGGGACGGAGGGATACAGTGAAGATGCTCTAACTAATGTTTGCAGAGATGCTTCTTTGAATGGCATGAGGTGAAAGATAACAAGCAAGGTACGAGATGAGATTAAGAACATGCCTAAGGATGAGATTTCAAATGATCCTGTGGCAATTTATGATTCTGAAGAAGCCTTGTGGAAGGTTCAGCGCAGTATTTCCCAAGCAGATTTGGAGAAGCATGGGGAGTGGTTCCCGGAATTTGGATCAGCCTAAGGGAGATGAGACCCGTCTTATGATGAAGACTACTGCTGATTGGTATTTACTTTGCATGTTTTGCACCAAGAACCTGGCTTTTTTATTGTAGCTTACACGTACGATTTCATTCATGGCTGAGAATCTAACCATGGTGATCCATATGTTGAATTGCGTGTTTGGAATTTGGGTGAGTAAGAACTGTTTGCCAAAAGATATCCAATCCCTTCTTTCTTTCTTTCTTTCTTATAGAGAAAAGTTTTTTATTTCTTCTCAGATAGTCTTGAAAACTCGATGTCAATCAATTTTTTGATAGCTATCTTTATTTCAACATAATCTGTGTTTTTCATAAGTTTATGAGATACACAAGACAGTATTGGCTATAAATAAGTAATGACTTGATATTAAAAATAAAAATAAATCAAAGAATTGAAAATTTTCACTTGGAGTTGTTTCCAAAATCCAAATATAAGATAATTTTAAGCAGTTACAAGTGCTTTCAAGTTAGTTGATTATTAAAAAACGTGTTAATTAACATTAAAAAATATAGATTTTGTTCAATATAAGATAATATTTAAATAAATATTAATAATGCTTTTCTAAAAAAATATTTATTTATTATATTAAAAACAAAATAATTTTTTTTTGGTTAAAATATATGTTATAATCTACACTCCAAACAAACATTAAACAAGACAAGTGTAATATTATCATTACAATATGTTGATCTATCTTGCCTGATGTCTACTAAATACAAAAATATAATAAATTGTTCAATCCAGTCTATTACATACAAAACACAAGACAGGACATTTATCTGTCCAATCCAGCCTCGTGTAGTCCAATCCAGTTAATATTATTTAGCATATCACACATTGTTTTATGTATGATGAAGG
>Ga0325404_1002334_pt1 | contig 20310 bp, 7 predicted proteins | sample PopdelMetagenome_18_FD_205664 | JGI IMG/M metagenome (GOLD analysis project Ga0325404, IMG submission 205664) | Populus deltoides microbial communities from Bellville, Georgia, United States - Xylem-Control-R1 | ecosystem: Host-associated > Plants > Phyllosphere > Stem > Wood/Secondary xylem... | reverse complement strand
TCAAAACTTTTCTTTTTATTACAATATTATATGCATATTAAACCAGATATAAATAAATAGTAATGACACTGCTGGATCCCTTTGAATCGCCGGCCAGATGATATGCTGTAGAGGCGGTAGGCTTATACATACAAGTTATTATAATAAGATCTCTTGATTTCTAGATGCAATTGCAGCAATTTTTTTGTCTGCAAACACATCATGAGGTAGTAGTATATGTTAAGAGAAAGAAGAAATTAAACCCTATTTATTAATCTTGCACGCTACTGTCTCTGGCCAATAGGAAAACCAGAAGAGTCGGTAGTGCATCAATCTCTTTCATGAAATTAATGGCATTTTATTTCTGCATCACGCTGAAGCTCCTACACTTTCTGGTGACGACGAGTAAATTATCAGATGGAAGGGCAACAGAAGAAAAGTTTTCGCACTTTCCCCTTTCCATTGCCCTCGACTGAAGAAGGTAATCTAATGAAGCCTAAATTAATCACAGATTATTTATGATTCACGATCAAGCTTTCAACCCAAGGTGGACCGCTGATTCTTTCGATTGTTTGAGAATATAATTTTTTTAAAGTATTTTTTGTTTAGAAATATATTGAAATAATATTTTTTTATTTTTAAAAAATTAAATTAAAATTAAAAAATTAATTTTTTTAAAATACTTTTAAAATATAAAAACAAATAAATTAACAACTTATCAAATATATATTTGGTTAGATAAAAAGATAATGGTAATTATAAAACCAGTACTGATAACGATATATATTATAAGCACGAGTGCTTTACATTTGATTCCTGAGAAAATTCCGGGAACCTTCCGAAAGATCCGTGTCAGAAAAGTCATAGACAGTAGGTTAGGTCGAGTTGAGCCGTAACAAGACTGACACGTGGAAGTAGTCGCACCTGGCAGCAGTTAATTCGAGAAAAAGAAATAAAACAAATGGTGGGGAAATTGGTAGGTGGCTTGGTAGAGACGACGGGGAAAAAAGCAGTGTTAATCGGAGAACGGTGAGCGACAAGAAGTTTAACTAAATTCTGTTATCTCTTGGTAGAAATCTTTAGCTAACTTCTACCAGTGAAAAAGTTGCGAGTAGACATTAATTAATCACCCATTACCACGTCATATTGAAAAGGGTTCCAACATTATCTAAAATTTAAAAACAATTGCTACTGAAATGTCAAACTGGCTATTAATTTTATTTAAATGATCATCGGAAAAAGCTAATGAATGTAATAAGTGGATTCGTGAGCATTATCCGAGTGGATTAGTAAAATTTTATTTATTATTTTTTTAAATAAAATATATATTTAAATATAATCAATGATGTTTATTAAAGCATATAAAAAACTATTAACTGTAATAATGTTTAGTAATTTTTTTATTTGTTTTTTTTTCCTCCAATCTCACTATTTAGTTTTCCTTTTATATTTTCTAATATGTTTTTTTTGCTTTGTAATTTTTTTTATTGGGTTATATATTGATCTCATTGAATTTATTTTTTTTATTTCAATCTTTAACATTAGATTTATTAAAAGTAGAGCTTCATAATTTTTTTATTCGTTTTTAAATAATTTATCCTGATCTCATGACAAAGATTGCAGGTTTAACAGGTTAACCAATGTTGACTTGAGTTGTTTTTTTTCTTTCTATTTTTTCTAATTGATATCCTTTTATTTTATCCTTTAATATTGACTTGGTTGGAAATTGAACTTCATAATTTTTTCTTGATTTACTTTTTATTGTGGGTTTGGAAGATTAACCTGAGTTGACTACATTTAATTTTTTGGATTCTTTTTTAAGTGAATATTTTTTAAATCGAGTTTTGTAATTTATTTATGTATTTTTTATGTGGTTATCACAATCTCAGGACCCGGGTCATAAGTTTTTCTTATTTAATTTATTTTTTAGGTTGTTTTTTAATATGATTTATTTTTTCAATTTCTTAGTTATTTTATGTAGTTTTTTCTAAAAATTATAATTCAATATTACATTATTTAAGAATTAATTTTTATTTTATTTTATGTGGAGTTATCTAAGTTTTGTAGATTTAATTTTTTTTTATTTCAACTTTTAACATGGAATTTATATTCGTATATATATAGCAAGTCCCTTACCAGTGAAAATGCTAACATGGTAAAAATTCTAAATTTCCAACAAACTTGCATCAGATGAATTCAATAATCTCCTTAACAAAACAGTTTGATAAGGACTTTTAATTCTTCAGGATGATTTTGTGAGTGCTTCGAGTCGTTATACGATGCCTTGCTTGAATATTTATTTAATAAAATATCTAAATTTTGATTGCTATAATTTTAAGATTTGGATTATTGAAACTGGGCATAGGTGCTTGGTAGCTGTCGACTTGCCAAAAGTCTATGGCTCCTGAACTCCCAAAAGATAGTGTTTTTGACATCCATGTCGCTTGGGGCCTACATTGCATCAAAATGCACTGAAATAGTTAAAAGTTTGTTTGATATTATTATAATGATTATTTTTTATTTAGAAATATATTAAAATATTATTTTTTATTTTTTAATATTAATAAAACACTAAAAAAATTATTTTGAAGTAAATAAAAAATTAAACAAAATTTAAATTTTTTTAAATGCAAAACAAATAAGCTTTTATTGACCTAACACCCATGAGTCAATCTTCTTTTTCTCTTTTTTTTTATTTGTTTGGAAACCAGTAAAAAACAGTAGTAATTAGATCAAACCAATCAATGACCTCTAAAAACAAAAAAACTGGTACCAAACCTAAAAATCTTTCTAAGTTTATATTTGTTTTTTATTAGGTATTTTTCAAAGTAAAAAAACATACCTAATCGTAATTCCTTCATCATATGAAATCATTTGACACAAAGAACGACTGTCTTTGTGGTCAAAATAATCACCAACGATAACTTTCTCTCTTTACACCGAGATCCAACAACTCTCTCTCTCTTCTCCAACCAAAAAATAATTGAAAATAATAAAAATAAAGTTAGATATCAAAATAAAATTTTTAAAAATTACAGGGACCAGTAACCTAATACCTCAAAAATACAGGGGACAAAAAAGAATTTCCACAATAAACTTCAAACACGCCTTCTATTGTACCTGTTATTTTCACTTTAGTCTTCTATCTTTCAATTCAAACCCTCTCCTTACAAAATAGGTAATCAAGAGCTAATTTAATCTTTAAAAAACTAAATTATGTAAAATAAAAATTTAAATATTGAATAAAAAATAAAAAATACTGCTCTAACCCATAATGTTTCGATAGAGAGAGAACATTAAAAATACTGATTTATTTTAGTGTGTTTTATAATAATTAGATGAAAGCTGTTGAAGCTACCTCTCTCCTCATTTATAATATGCCATTATTATCCTTGAATTCGTCACAAAACCTCAGTGGGCAATACGGGGAACTAGTAAGTCATGCCTTTTTTCTTTTTAAGCTGGAAATGAGTGTGCAGGTTTGTTACATGTCTAATTGTCAATTACGTCTTTCTCTTCCATATTTTAATATTCAAAATATGATTTCTTTTATGAATATTATGACTATTCAAAGTGCTTATGTCATATTTCCATATATTTATTGGCCAACTCAAATCTAAAATTTCAGTCCTCAACTTTCTTAAAAATTAAATAACAACGTTTTTCAATTCTACCTGCTACATTTAATTTCTTAGAATTATGGGTAAATTTCGAGGGGTTGGTTTAGCGGTATTTAGCAAGGAATTTGAAGGTTTGCTCTCCTCAAAATCTCAGTTCGAATCTCACTAGTATTAAATCTCTTGGAGCTATGGGTTCTAAGGTTTAATCTTGTATAAAAACTAATTTCGAGCCATAAAAAGCTTAGTATAAACTAGCTCAAAATACCCAATGTTTCCAAAATAAATAAATAAATAAAATTCTCCGTCAAAATAAATAAAAACCTTAAACCCTTTCTTTTGTAGACAAGCTTATTAAATTATAGCTAAAAAGGCTCAGTTTTTTACTGTAGACTACACATTGCAGTTAACAGTAAAAGATGAGTTTTTTTTTTTTTTTTTTAATAATTTTTTTTGTTAATGTTAAATTTTTTTATTCAGTTATCAGACTTTCATGACACAGATCCCGGGTTTAACAGGTTAACATGGTTTGACGAGTTAACCTAAAATTTTTTTTTTGCTTTTTTTTTCTTTTTAATTAATTTTTTTCGTTTACTTTAGTTTGTTAATGTTAAATTTCTTTCCATTTAGTAAAAGATGAGCTGATTTTTTTTTGTTCCTTTTTGTTTTTACACTTTTAGGGTTTTTTTGCTTTTTTTTCTTTTAATAATTTTTTTTTGTTAATGTTAAATTTTTTTTATTCAGTTATCAAACTTTCATGACACAGATCTCGGGTTTAACAGGTTAACATGGTTTGACGAGTTAACCCAGAATTTTTTTTTGCTTTTTTTTAATTAATTTTTTTCGTTTACTTTAGTTTGTTAATGTTAAATTTTTTTCTATTTAGTTATTAAACTTTCATGATACATATTTCAGGTTTCACAGGTTAACCTGGTTTCACAAGCTGTCAATTTTTTTTGTTTTTTTATTTTAATAATTTTTTTATTTAATTTAGTTTGTTAATGTTAATTTTTTTATTTAGTTATCAAACTTTCATGACACGGATCCCGGGTTTAATGGGTTAACCTGGTTTAGCGAGTTAACCCGAAATTTCTTTTTCTTTTTAATTAATTTTTTTCGTTTAGTTTAGTTTGTTAATTGACAATAAACTAAAACTGCTCAGTGTTTCACTGTGCAAGTTCACAGTGAAACGCTGAGTTGTCTTCTTCTTCTTTTTTTTGTTTTTTTTTGTTTTTTCTCTATTTTTTTTCTTTATTTTTTTTTGTTTTCTAGCCTTTATGAGTTTTTCTTGTTTTTTTCTTTGTGTTTTTTTTTCTTTTAATGAATTGTTTTTGTTTAATTTTTTTGTTAATGTTAATTTTTTATTTAGTTATCAGATTTTCATGACACGGATCCCGGGTTTGATGAGTTAACCTGAATTGTTTTTTGCTTTTTTTCTTTTTAATTAATTATAACATATACTAAAAGGGATTAGTGTTTTAGTGTGGACTGCACAGTGCAGTCCACAGTAAAACACTGATGCTTTAGGTTTTTTTTTTAAGTTGCCTTATTTTTTTAAGCTTTTTTTGTGCCTTTCGGGATTATTTTTTTGCTTCTTTCTTTGTTTTTTTCTTTTAACAAATTTTTTTGTTTAATTTAATTTAGTTTATTAATATTAATTTTTTTATTTAGTTATCAGACTTTCATGACACGTTTTCCGGATTTAACGGGTTAACCTGGTTTGACAAGTTAACCCATAATTTTTTTTTGCTTTTTAATTAATTTTTTTCATTTAATTTAGTTTGTTAATGCTAATTTTTTTTTCTATTTAGTTATCAAACTTTCATAACATATATCCCGAGTTTCACGGGTTAACCTGGTTTCACGGGTGAACCCAGTTAATTATGGGTTAACCGTCAATTTTTTTTGTTTTTTTTATTTTCATTAATTGTTTTTGTTTAATTTAGTTTGTTAATGTTAAATTTTTTTTATTTAGTTATCAGAATTTCATGACACAGATCCTGGGTTTAACGAGTTAACATGGTTTGACGAGTTAACCCGGATTTTTTTAATTAATTTTTTTTTGTTTGGTTCAGTTTCTTAATTTTCACTTTTTTTTATTTAGTTACCAGACATTCATGACACGAATCCCGGGTTTAACGGGTTAACTTAATTTGACGAGTTAACCTGTAATTTTTTTTTGCTGTTTTTTCTTTTTAATTTTTTTTCGTTTAGTTTAGTTTGTTAATGTTAAATTTCTTTCTATTTAGTTTTTTTTTCTTCTTAGAGGTTTTTTTTTATTTTTAATTAATTTTATTTAATTAATTTAGTTTATTAATATTATTTTTTTTTCTAAGTAGTTCTCGACTGATGTCTTTAGTTTTTCTTTTTGTTTTTTTTGTTGTTTTTATATTTTTGACTGTGGACTGTACAGTGCAGTCCATAGTGAAAAGGCTGATGCCTTTTATTTTTTTAATTAATTTTTTTTGTTTAATTTAAATTGTTAATGTTAATTTTTTTTCTATTTAGTTATCAAACTTTCATGACATGGATTTCGGATTTGACAGGCTAACCTGGTTTGACAAGTTAGCCCAGTTAATTCTGGGTTAACCCATTAATTTGTTTTTTCCTTTTTAATTATCAAACTTTCACGATGCGAATTCAAGGTATGACGGGTTAACCTGATTTGAAGGGTTAACCCAGTTAATTCATATTATTTTTCTTTTTCTTCATTAGTTTTTTTTCATGTTGGTTTTTTTTCTTTGTTTTTTTCTTTTAAACTAATATATTTAATTATTACACTTTTATGATACGACCTTGCAGTCAGACACACGTCTAATGCTATTGAGTCTGGTATTGCGGTCCAGACACTTTTATGCTAAGGGTTAACCCAAGTTTAATGTTATTATTAATATTATTAATATTACTTTCGGGTCAAGCGTTGTAACCAAACCTAAGATTTTTAAGTATAACTTTGTAAAAAAACCTAATACTTTTAGATCTTAATTTTTTTTAAAATACAAAAAATAATTGACCCGTAACATCGGACAAAACATGTAACTATTATTTAAATACAGTAGATTCGTCGTCTCCGTATTGTCTACTGCTCTTGTCTCTCATTTTCACAACCATGAAGTAATGACATCATTGCCATTTTGCCTCTGGAACAGCCAAAAAGGGAATTGCTTGTGGACGATTTCATGCCTGACCTGTTTGAACTTTGAAGAAGAACCGATTCACAAGATGCCACCAAAATTTAATTTAGGTGAACGGCTAACAACGAAGTAACACCTAGAATGTTTTAGCTAACTAAATAAATAAACTAACGCAATATGCATACGACGTCGCGGCGATCTTTTATCACTCTCAGGTAAAATTGAATGATTTATGCATGTATGGATTGGTAAAATTGAATGATTTATGTACAATATTCTTGTTTTTTTATTCAAATTAACCGAATTAATTATGTACAATATTTAATAATATATAAAAAAGAATAATCCTAATGAAGGAAGAGAGAGGTCATTTGAGAGAGAGAAAGGAGGGTTGAAGATAAAGGTTCTGAAGAGGGAAAGAGATCTAATCTCATGTAATTTTCTTTTTCTATTTATCACATACTTTGTACAATATTTATAGAGCTCAAGACCATTTTTGATATAATATTATGTTATGTTGATGCTTGATTTTGTTAATCTGGATAGAAAAGGTTAAAATAATGATAAATTAAAAATTTAATTATTTTATAAGAATAAAATTGACTCCATCAAAAATACAAGGATGGATTAAAAACTCACTCTATTATACAAGGACATATTGTGTCATTTTCCTTTATTTTTTTAAATCCCTTATTTTTTTCTTTAATTGGTAAGCTTGATATACATTTCTTTAAATCATCAGACGCGCGTACCAACTGTAATCAAAGAAGGAGCTGGAAAATTTACTTTGGAGTAGATGAATATATTAAAAATGAAAGAATTATTCAAACATACCAAAAAAATAAAATTTAAAGTTAAATACCAGGAATATGATCGTGACTTTTTCTAATGAGTTTCTCATTATCAAAAAAAATTGATAACTTTAAAATGGCTAATGCATTTCCTTTTTTTTTATAGAAGAATTATGCCTTAATTTCTTAAAACAAAAGGCAATAATTTGTTTTATTAAATTTCAACTTCAAACCATCACTATATAAATGTGTTCATGATTAGATGTTGACTTATAATAGCAATCAATATTGACCAATACTCAAGTATCCATTTCACCATTGACCAATGGTTTTTTTACCAAGATTGGAGATGAATGAATTGACCACACTAACAATACGAGCTATATTCAGTCATACACAAAAAATAATATACATTAAACTACCAACTGTAGATGTACATGAAATCTTCCTCATTAGTGGGAGAATATTGTTTTTCTCTCAACTATAACATGAAATCCTAAATGATCATCAATAAAATTAACAAAGTAAAAAACAACTCCAAGAGACCTGACAATCATAAAACTAATATTAATATGAACTAAATCAACAGCATGGGATTTTCATGTGAAAATAATCTTTAAAATATAACTATATAATTTACTAACTAAATAATAATTGCAAGTATTCAAGTTCATATCTTTTAAAGAAAGGTAGTTAGTAGGTGTTCTTTTTATGCAATTCTACATAATATTATTTTCTTGATTTTTATTCAATTGCTTTTCTATAAATTTTTAATTTTATTATTATTATTTAATTAAATAAAAAATAATTTCAAAAATTAAAGTTGATAAACTCAATAAAATCCATCACCCTTGACCAAGACTTTTAATTCAACTCACGGTGAAATATGTTTGAATTGACTAGTTTTACATAATATAACAAGTGACATGTTAGAAATATTGACTTTTTGGCTGGCGGTCTTGGGTTTAATATGCAAGAGGAACATATATTTATTTATAATGTTTTATCAATCAACACGTGGTAGGCTATACGAATTTTGGTTTAATCTATTTGGATTAATTGGTTTTGATCGTTGATTTCAGGGTGATTGAATCAATATTGCACAAACAATCTTGACCGGTAACCTATACCAGATTACACTCCGGTTCAGTGATTTTTAAGTCACCACGTCTTCAATCCTATATTCTTAACAAACTATATAAATAATTAACATTAATGCTGCGATTTTTCTTTCTTTTTTATTCAATAAGCAGTTCTCCCCCGACGAATTAATCCTATTATTACTGTCCCCTGGCTACCAAATAAAACTGTGAAATTGCAATTCGGTAAAAAACAATCCAATATCGAGCGGGGTGGTCTCCGTGAGCCTTCTGTTCATTTTTCAGTACGTCTCAAAGTGTAATGGTTTACGATAGGGCTTAGGCCAACCCAAAAATCAATGAACTCTAAACTATTGGGCTTGGATACACACGCCTTATTGTAACATAATTCAAGACCAAAAAAATAAAAATAAAAAGAGTCACTATTATCTTTGACCATGAGAGAATATTTGTTTCTTGTGGTCGGAATTGTTTTTATGTAGTGAGTAAAAATTAATTCTTAAAAAAATAAAAAAAATATGTAAAGCAATACTTACCACACTCTCGAACACTCTCGGTGTAGCTCGATAATATAAAGAACATTTTTAGGGGGTGTTTGAGAATGATACTAGTTGTTTTTTTAAAATTTTTTTTACTAAAAAATATATCAAAATAATATTTTTTTAATATTAGCTTATTAAAATGAATCAAAAACATAAAAGAAATATAATTTTTTAAACCCACCTCAATTTAGGCTACAATCCTAAATAAGAGCTTAGTTAGGAAACACGATGGGATTGATTTGTGTTTATAACGGTGATATAAATTTGTTTAGATTTCTATTTAATGTTGGAAATGAGGCGGTATAAAATGCAAAAAAAAAAATATTTGATTTATCCTTATAGTCTCTTATGATTTTAGGTTTGACATGTTGTTTGGATATTCCTTTTATTTTAGTATTTTTTAAATATCTTTAAATGGCTATATTTTTTAACATCATCAGTATGAAAAAAGAACTATGGTTAAAAGTAAAATAAATACACATTTACCTTTGTATCCACCCTAAAAATGACATCCTCGCGAAGTAGAAAAGCACACAATAATCAATACGATCCAAATTGTATGAAACAAAGCAAATAAAATAGCATGGAGGTCGTAGACTGAATGCGCGAAAAAGGTCCAAAGTAACATCCTCGCCAATCAATTCAAAGGGTATGTTGGATCGATGCCTCTGATATCTTAGTCGAAGCTTCTTTATGTCTTTTGGGAGTGTACTTGTGTTAGTATACAAACACCTTTTTTTTTTTTTTTAATTTGTTTTTATTTGTCCTTGTGCTGGAATGCTTCCACCTGCCTAGCTAGGTTTTTCCACCATCAACAAACAGATCTTCTCTTGCAATTCCACGACCACCGCCAGAAGTTGCATATCCACTAACTTAAACGTGTAAAATATAATGGTTGATAAATATCAGGATCGCTTGAACATGAATGAACTTGAGGAGGAGCTTAGGAGCAGCAGCTTCTTCTCGTAGGAAACCTAAGTGAAAAGAGATCGAGAAGTTCAGAACTATTTTTTGAAACCAAACTTCAATGGATTAATGAAGCCGTTAAAACTTTATGACATTCAAACTTCAAAGCTTTAATTTAAATGCAATTCTTGGGAGTAGCATTATAAAACTCAAACTAAATAATTTCAAAACATCAACAATTGCAAAACTGTGGAGCATGATTTTTTTCTTTGATTAACGTGGGTGTCTGGATTAACTTGTGCGCACCTCTATTAATCCCACATGTCCTGAAATTAACAACCATGTACGTTTCTAGTGATCATCATATTAGCAATCACGGAGCCATGATTTTTATTAACACTGGTAGCTGTGGAACTCAGGAAAAAAAAACCTATTTCATGCATGGAACTTTAATGAGATTATGAAATAATTGCTTTGGCATGCTGCAATTAATTGATAGGTAAAGAATAATTAAATACGTACACATTTGCCATTCAGAAACTAACCTTCCTTGGCTTGATTACGACAGCATCCTCTAACGAACAAATAACACCTTGCTAATAAGGGTAATTTGCAAGTTTTAATCCAACAATTAGCTTGCTAATTAAATGGATATTGAGATGAGTTTCGATTATATGTTTCATATAGAAAGAAAATTAGATTTAAGAGACAATCAAAAACCATTCTCAATCAATAAACAATCGAAATAGAAATAGAATCGAAAGATTTCTGACCAACCAAAATAAAATCAGGCATAAAGAATCCAAATCAAAACTTAAATCATAAGGAGGTAATAGAGATGGGAGAAAGACCGATGACAAGCAGAAAGCAACAGGCAGCAACAATTGCTCGCCGCAAAGAATAGATCATGTTTTCATACCTACCAACCAAGTGCTCAGAACTGGTGTGCTTTTCAGCGTCATTGAATCCATAAATCAACTTATTTTTCTAATAACTAATAATAATCACAAGCACATGAAATATGAACCTAGAAAGAACATCTAAAATAGAAGCTATCATATTTAGATATATTATAGAATGTATATATAGGAAATATTATAGGTACTATATATTAATATCATAGGCACTATTATAGAATAGTGCCTATAATATTTCCTATAGGAAATATTATGGGCAATATTATACACATTCTATATATAATAAGATAGAACAAGTCTTTTCCCGAAAAAAAATACAACCCAGCAACGGACATGTCACATGATGCATAAGATCACAAAGCATAAACAACATAAAAGCAAAGAATTATCAATACGAGTATAAAAGAAAAAGATTCCTCATTAAGATGCCGATTGATCGATAAAAAGCCTATAAAAAAAGCAAGAGATGCTAAATGATAGGGAACAAAAACAAAAACCTCGAGAAAAAAAAAAAAAAAGGATGGGAAATATTGTAACAAGAATAACTTTCACAACCTAAGCACATTTCAAAGCAAGACAAAAGAACCTCACATACAATAAACAGCGGCAGAGAATCAACAACGAAAGTGAAATGTAAGATCAAGTTTGGCTCTGAAAAAAATTATATAAGCAGTAAGTACATGGAAAACGCAGAAACAAGATCAAAAGACATCGAAGGGATACAAAGAATCAGCCGAGATGCTCAAAGATGACAGGTTAAAAGCATAAACCAGTCTATGCAAGTGCTTTTTCGGGTCTTAGATGACTGTTTGATTTGAGCTGAAATCAAGAAAAATGAGCATAAGTAAATTCTAGTAAAGGATTGAGCACTACAAAGAATATTAAACCATGGGAAAAACCTAACCCTTTCAAATCTCTTGACATATATATATATATAACCCAAACAAAGAAATAAAATAAAATTGTCAGAGCATGTTTTAAAGAATGCTAACATCTATAAAAACGAGCTGATCCTATGTGACAGTCGCTGTGAAGTGTAAAGGGAAAACATACCACTCTCAACCTAGCAATGTAAACTATATATATAGAAAGAAATGATCAGTTAAAAACATAGAAACTGCAAAATAAAAGATAAACGTAGCTGGAAACTAATGGAGAAACTGCAAATATCCATGACAAAATTAGAGCGACAATTCTCTTTTAAAAAATAATAGGTCTCGATCCCCTCATAAAATGCAACCAATACAGAACCAACTAATACTACACGAAATATATAACCTAGCTACGTACCACACCGAATCATGCAATTTTCTTTATTAATCTACCAAAATGATTCTTGTCACTTCCGTTCTAAAACGCATAAGAAAAAGACAATCCATACCTCCTTCTAGTCTTCCTCTTTCTCCGCTGCTACAACTGAAGCTCCTCCTCCCCGTAGCTTTTGCTAGCTTCTCCTCCTCTAATTCTTTTTATCTCAATCTTAACCATCTATATATATAAACAATAACACCAATTAATCATCTTAACATCTTCACCGCCTTTAGAAAAAAAGATTCTAAACCCATAGAAAAACTATGCTCCCTTTCTTTGTGTGTTGTTCTCTTACAAAAGAACCCACATTGTTTTTTGTTGGAATGCGGCCTTCTCAAGAATATAAAAGAATAAAACCAGCCATGATAGCAGTAGCAACAAGCTATCCCAGTTCTTTGAACGACTCCTCCATCCTCAAATTTTAAAATATTTTCACATTGTAGCAATAAACAATACAGTAAAAGAACTGAGACTTTATAGGAAAAACACATCAAATATACAAACCTTTTTTAAATCTTGCTTAAAGTTGATAACTTTAACAATTTTTCCCACAAGCTACATTCAAGTTCTTAAAAACTCATAAAATTACTAAATGATTAAAACCAAGAAATAAAAAAAAAAGATCAAGTTACATAAATATAAGAGCATCGAGGTAAACTTACTATCTATGGTAGTCACAAAACTTCTTTTTTCAAAAATATCTCTGTGTAGTCCAGTGTAATAACCCAATCTACTTCAAGCTTGTAAAACCACGTACCACTAAAAAAAGTACAGGTCTGTCGTAGAAAAAAACACAACTTTAAATCTAGCACCAAAATTAAGCTAAAGTGTAAAAATCTTAAGTGAAAAAAATTACTGGATGACGATTTGTTTTATTAATGGTGTCAGAAAAAGGGAACTGATATGCTGCATGAAGAGAGATGGTTCGAGGTCGGTCGATTTAGTCTTTGGAGATGAGAGCCAAGAGATGGTTTGAGGTCGGTCGTCGAACCATCACTACCGGAAATAGCATTCTTATCATCACTGACGTGTGAGCAAGGCCCCTTTTTGCAGCCTTTTCTTCTTTGACGCCACCTCCCTTGCTTCCTTTTCTTCTGTCTTTTCAGGTCTGGAAAAGGAGATGAATTGAAGGCTTTTATCTTAGCGATAAAAGGTCAAAAAGAAAAGTGAAAATTGTGGTTGAGGAGCAACCACGTTCCTAGCATAAAAGATTGGGAAACATGCTCGACTATTCATCTACTGTTACAGTCTGTAAGTGGGGCAACACTATGATGAACATCAAAACACCCACCAAACTTTTTTATTTTTAATAATATTATCCTTAAAAAGTTAAGAAATTTAATATCTTAGCAATAACCTCTTAGACTCAAATTAAGACTTTAAAAATGAATAACTGCTCTCTTTATTAGACGAACAAACTCCGACAAGACTACCAGCATGCAACAGCAATCTACATTTATTTTAATTGTAATATCTTGCACCTTGTACAAATAATATGAAATGCACCACCATAGGATACTATCAACTCGCACACATATGTGAGCATGTTAATGGGTATCTACTGATCAATTTTTTACTATATCTATACTATACTCTTAATTTATTAGTTTTGTATGCATTCAATAACCATTATCCATGATTAATAAATAAAAAATATTAAAAATATAGAAAATATTTTAAGTCTTCTTAATCTGGTAATTATATTAAACTTTAGTGAAATAGATCTGATAACCATGTCAAACTCAAAACACATGGGTTTGACAATCAGGTTAGATCCAATAGACATGGATTTGGTGACCATGTTAGACATGAGTATGACACATCCAAGTATAAAATATTGAGTCATTAATTAAAAAATATTGAGATTTAACTAATAAGGAAGCGTTTGGGAATGCGGTTCAACCCGCGTTCCTAAAAAAATTGATTTTTTTTGCTAAAATTTAATATAATTTGTACATTTTGAATCGTTTTGATGTGCTGATGTCAAAAATAATTTTTAAAAAATAAAAAAACATCATTGGCATGCATTTTGACACGAAAAGTTATTTGAAAAGCACTCGCAACCATACTGCCAAACACGCTCTAAGTATATGTTAATTAGCATTTGTGTTTGGAATATTTTAAGGATAGTAAAATATAAAACACATTTATACAAAAAATTATTTAGGATTTCTGTTTAGGATACTTCAAGGATAGTTTAAATATTTTTTATATATAAAAAAATAATTAGCATTTCTGTTTAGGATACTTCAAAGCAAGTTTGTCAGATCCAAACACCTTAAATGTGGCATGGTGATTGTTGTTGTTAGTTTTAATAATAATAATAATAATAATAATAATAATAATAGCCTTGGGTTTGACGGCCTTGCGAGACTTAAGAGCCGTGGATCTGGCGGTCAAGTTAAATCCAAGTTTATTGAGTCTAATGGCCATGCAAGATTTGACGAAAAATAAAAAAAACAATTGTATATTTTAGTTGTCTGAAAAGAATGAAAAAAAAAAAAATACAAATAATTAAAAAAATATGTTATGATAAAATAAGACGAGAAATTAAAATAAAATTATTATTATAATTTATAGTAAAATATCTTTTAATTTACAAGAATTTATTCACATTATTTAGTTTTTGTTATAATAAGACAAGATATTCATCGAATTAAAGTTAGATGATCATCCCTACCATGCACAGAGAAAATAAGTGCTGGTACTTCCTTCCCCATATGGTCAGGTGGTGGACGTGGAAGCCATAATTAAAGACATTCGTACCTCGGAAAGTTGGAATTAGCGCTAAAAAGATCGTGATTTTCTTTGTCATCTTCACACTCGCAAGTTTGTCTCCGACTCTAAATTAAGCGCTGAATATTGGGCCTATCCGATTAAAGATAACTGTGGAATGGAGTAGATATTTTGTGATTTTTTTCTTGAAACTTTCAGACCGCCTCTCCTTTTTCGGTTGGCCATTGTATTGCTTAACAAGAGATTGGCAATTCCAGAGATTAGTGACCGTTTCCCATCTTTATAAACCTCGTTAGGTTTGGAAATGGGGGAACACAATGATTGATCCAATACAACTATCGGAATTACAGGCTCTTGTTTCAGCATAATAATACATATATACATGGTTGCAAGACAAAAAAAAGGAGAAACAAAAAGTTAAGAACTTAAACAAACCATAAAATCGGTTGTTAAAAAGGAAATCCCAATGGGATGAGTTCTTCAGGTTCGGTGGTGTTTTCACTTTTCATGATCAATATCTACTGTGGGAGATCCTCGGCATGAAAACCACTAGCAACATTACCATCCCATCACTCAATCATATGTAATGCACTCCAGAGTGATCTTCTCTTTCGTTTCGGTAGTGTTCTGTCCATTTGTTGTTACGTTTCTCCCATCTTCTTTCTTCTTGCCCCACAATACGCCATAAAGCCCACCCACCAGCAAAACATCCCCACCAACACTGCCATAAAGATTAAAAATAGACCTTGTCAATTGTCATGGGCTAATCGATATGATCTGATCGTGGTCCAATAAGAAAAAAAATACTTTGGACTGTGTCTTTTACTAATTTGTTTGGAAAACTGATAGCCTCTAGACAAAGTAGAGGATTAACCTTCCCCAGTTAAAGGTTTCTTTCCACAAGAATGCAGAGAAAATTGCTGTTATAATAAGAGCAAACGGAGTGAACATTGATGTGAAAACCGGTCCTTTCTTCTCTATTGTCCATATTTGCAGCCAGTAAGTAATGCCAGTGACAACTATACCCTGCCATTTTCACTTCATAGTCAGGTAAAGAAAGGGCCAAATACATGTCTACCTGTAATTACATGCAGGCATGCGCGGAGTAGATAATGTGTGTGTGTGTGTGTGTGTGTGTGAGTGATTGCATTTTTACACACGCTCATGTCATCGTATGTGATATGACTGTGAGGAATATCTTCATAGCCACCAAGTATCGCACCATGATGGGTGACTGAACGAGACATTCTCAGGAAAGAGGAAACTGTAGAGACATATTGGAAGCAAAAGCTCTTCTGCTTTCCATTTTGGGTTAACGCAATTGCTTATTGATAATGTAATTGATTTGACTGGTTTAGATTTTTATCTGATTGGAGCAAATATAATGTTGGAGGCGGTTAAAATCATGCCATACGGGATATCTGCGTTCTGCAACAGGAGAAGAGGAAGAGTAAAACAAAAAATTACGAGGAAAAAACTATTGGGAAGATGTTCGGTAAGAACCCAAAAACTACTTTTGAAACCACGTTGAAAGTCAGAGCCAAACACCACTGAATCAGAAACAAAAACTGAAGAATTCTGGTATATTTGAAGTGCAGTCGACCGGTCAGAGTGTTGATCGATGCTGACAGATTAAAAGACTACAATAAATAATGAGAACGTTTTCCTTGGTTTTAAGCAAACAAAACTTAAGAATTCTAGTATAATTGTTACATATTGAAACATACCATTTTATGCAATAGATATTTGGTAATTGAAGAGGTAATTGACAGAAATTGGAACCCAAGATTTTAAAGTTTTTGGCATACTGTACTCTGTTTCTAAATCGAACAAAATATTGAATTTCTATAACTCATTCGTGACCGGGTTTTATGATTTCAACCACCTCTAAACTACATCCTTCCATGATCTGAACAAATCAAACCGCCAGACCTCTAATATGGCACATGGTTCTGTGGAAAATAAGGAAGGAACTGAGGAACAAAATGGAATTTTCAGGGTTTGGGATTTGTTTAATTTTATGTTTTTTCCTTTTCATTTAATAATGAAATGATCATGAGTGTGTAAGTTTGATAATGGATTAGACATACACAGTAGGCCACCGAAAGAAGATTAACATCCCAGCCAAGCTTCCAAGATGAAGGGTTCCTCTCTACCGCAATGGCCCAAAAAGCTGACTGTATGCAGCTAAACATGCATTGTAGAGTGGTAAGGCGTAGTTTTGCTGGATATTGCTTGATGATAGGACCCTAATGCCCATAACACCAAAAGTTACAACAGAGAAGTATAGCATACCAGAAAAAAAAACACAAGAAGAAGAAGAAAACAGAGAAGAGATCAAAGCGAAATCATTATTAGAGAAGAAGTTGGATGAACAAGAATTAACCTGCAAGACAAGCCACAAAGACCAAAGCGTGTTCGCTGAAATCATGAGAAGAGTACCCTTTATCCACTCCTCTCTAGAGCAACAAGTTTTTGATGAATCTTGAATTTGGCCATGATCATTGGCTGGGTGCCAATTCATGAACTTTATTGGAGGCCCTTTAACAAAAGCAATCACTAGCACCCCAGAAACACCTATAACAGAACCCAGCACCTTGGCAATTCCATGCACATGTTTTATGGAAATACTTTCCATCCTGAAGTTTTGAACAAAACCACTTACATATATATTCATGTTAGGCTAAATTGTTAAGACTAATTAAGATGTAGAAGACAGCTTACCTTAACAAGGCAGCCATGGCAAATGTAATGGCAGGAATTGCATTAGTAGTTGCAGCAGCAAGTGTTGCAGTGGTGTAGTTGATAGCAATATAGTAAAGGTTTAAACTCAGAGTAACACTGAGAATTTTGAATACATGAGCTAGCGGTAATTAGATGCAGATTTTGTAATACAATAGGAGTGATAAATAAGATAATATTAACAGTTAGAATCCAAAATACGAAATCCATTACCCGCACAAGGAAACCAAAAAGATCTTGAAAAGCAAGCCGTACGACAAGGGTGCAGCCTCCTTCCTGCAGAATCAGCAGAAAGAAAAAAATCAGATGAGAGTTTTATATTTTATTATGAACTAATTGAGAGAGCAATTCAACATTGAAGTGCTCGTTGACCTTTCAAGAAAGAAAGCAAACGGAAGCAACGATACTGAGGCGAAAGCTTGGCGATAAACGACAAACACAAAAGAATTCATTCCTCTAGCAATTGCAGCCTTGGAGAACAAAGCCATGCCTGCATACACAAATTGTACGAGGAGCATTGCTATGTAAGGCTTATGGTTCTCCATGGCATTTAGACAACCAAACAAACCCTTCATGGCGCACTATCTTAGGCCTCTTTTGGGAGTATAAATTTGGACTGGGAAACCCTTCAATTTATAGAGAAGAGTTTCACGAGTTCTCCTTTTGAGATTTTTTTTAAAGCTTATCATATTACTGTAACCCGCGCCACATTATGAAATAAAATTTTTAGTTAATTTCTAACTCGAGAGAAAATGGCTCCAGCATTAAGAGAATATTTTCAGATATTATGATTTTTTTAATTCAAAAATTAAAAGATGTTGTTTATGTTTAATTAATTAAAGTTTAAAAATATATATATGAATTAATAAATAAAAATAATTATTAACACTAATTAAATACTAAAATAAAAGCTAATCTTTTTAATAAAAATAAAAGATAGATAAACTTAAAAAAACTTAACCATGACTGTCCCTTTTATTTTATTTTCAATCTTAATTTTGGTTGCTAAGAGCATATGATTTTTGTTTTTCTATAAATGCATTAAGTAAATATAATTTATTTATATAAAATATATAAAAATTTAAGATAAATTATAATAATTTCTTCGAAGAATTATGAAATAAAAAAACTAAAAAGATTAATTATTATTTTAAAAAGTATGTACTTATTAAAGTTTAAGTAAGAAAAAAAATCAAAAGTAAACAAAAATGATTTTTTTTTTGCGTTTTAAAAATGTTTTTGAAAAAATTTAAATTAAATTTTTATTTTTTTCTTTGTTTCAAATTAATATTTTTTTTTGGTATTTTCAGAGCATTTTGATGTATTGATGTCAAAAATAATTTTTCTAAAATAAAAAAAATATTATTTTAATACATTTCTAAATAAAAAATATTTTAAAAAATAACCACAACTATAATTTTTTAACACCTCTAATCAGATATGGAAAAGCTGAATTGCATTCAGCTCATATATATGTCTAACTAATTAATTTTTTTTTGAATGAGCTCCACTTTTTTTTTATATAAAAAAACAAATGATATATTGTTTGTTGTGGCAAAGAACTTGTTGACTGCTAGATAACGAGATGATAAGAAAAATTAGGGTTTTAGAACTTAAAATTCTATTTTTTAAAAATTTATTTTAACCTAAACACACAACAAAAATATTATAAAACCTCCATAAATTCATTTGGAACAGCAAAGCATTCACTAATCACTTTGCAAGAAATTGAAAAATGAACTGATGATGTGAACATTGTAAAAAAATTAAAAAAAAAACAAAAACAATAACAATTGCAAGAAAAATTCATTGTTGATGTGTATTATAGAATTTACATATATAGCAGGGGTGAGCAAAAAAACCAAAAAATCAAGAAAACTAGAAAAAATAACAATTAAAAAAACCGAACTGTTAAAAAAACCTGATTAGAATAATTTTTAAAATTTTCGGTTCGGTTCGGTTCGGTTTCGGTTTAATAAACTTGAAACTGAAAATGTTGATATATACATATATGTGCTATAATTAAAAAAATATATGGAGGCAGTGTTCATCGAAATTGTGGTTTTCATTTGTTGTGCCTTTGGATCTAAAACTTTTCTGTTTGATTAATTTTCTTTTTTTCTTTTCGATGTCCTAAAACAAATAGCGTCCTTCCTTTTGTTCTAACTATCGCTGTCTGCCTAATTATAGATCTTAATTAATTTAACGTGTCGATCCCTACAATTGCGCGATTAATATTTTGATTTGGAGATCACAAAAATTAAAAAAAAAAAATTGATCTGTGCAACTGCAAACAGAAGCAGGAGATTCCGCAGAACTATTTGTTTCCAACAGTGATGGTCTTCGGTATGTTCGGTCCACACGATCAATACCAGAGAGGCAGAGAGTGTATTCATGAATATGTAAAATGAGTCGTATTTATTTATTTTTTATTTTGACATGCCCCTTTGAATATTTTGTAGAACTTCAAAAATTGTTATAAATTAAACATGGAATAAAATACAATTCATAACTCACTTCTTATGCTATTATATC
>Ga0325404_1002333_pt1 | contig 20310 bp, 10 predicted proteins | sample PopdelMetagenome_18_FD_205664 | JGI IMG/M metagenome (GOLD analysis project Ga0325404, IMG submission 205664) | Populus deltoides microbial communities from Bellville, Georgia, United States - Xylem-Control-R1 | ecosystem: Host-associated > Plants > Phyllosphere > Stem > Wood/Secondary xylem... | reverse complement strand
AAAGCCCAAATTGACTTAAAAATCAATTTTTCTTGCAATCAAATCCCCTATAAATTCATTTAAAAATCAAATTAAGTCCATAAACATCTAAATTTGGGCTTTTCTCCTCAAATTTCAAATTTTCCTTGTCAACAGGGCTCTCCTCCTTCAAGAATATATTATCAAAAATTCCATCTTTGTATTTTTAACCTCATTGACCAATTTTCCAACCATTTTCTGAGCGCTTCTGCCTCATGTTATTTTTCTAACCTCCTTTGGCTATATATTTTTATATATATTTTGTGGGGACCCAAAAATGGGTTACAACAAGGGGCAAGCGAAAATTTCAATGAGAAATGAGAAAAAGCCGTGAGAAAGCCAAAAAGGCATAAAGAGCCCAAGAAACTCAAATGCTAGGGGGCATGCCCAAATCACAATAAAAAGTGATAACCAAGATAAGGTGAGTATACTCTAGCAAAGCTATGAAAAAAAAAGGTGCAAATCAAAGAAGAGCGGCAAAAGAAAATATGAATGACGTCAAGAGTCAAACTAAAGAGTCAAACTATTGATAGTGATCTTCAGTCTTTGAAACCCTAAAACACTCTTTGAGCCTTATGAATCCTTTTCTTTCATAGCTAAAAACCACAGCCTACGTTACGTGCATGTAGAAGTCCTTTCTAATCAAGCAAGCAAGCAACCTAGAACAATAAACAATGCTCTAAAAATGCAAAGAATATTTTTTCATAAGATTCATGACATCAAGAATAAACTACTCATTATTATTCATGCTGATAAAAATGAATGTTCAAAAAGAGACAAGTTCTTTCTCAAACAAAACCTCGAGTTTTTTTTCTCGAGCCCTTGACTTTGAAAACCCATAAAAACAAAAGGTCATCTCATGATGTATTTTCACTGAAGACCTCATTACCAAACACAAGGGCAAATAATCTCTTTTCCAAGAAAGAAAATAACCAAGGAGTTGCAAGATTTCAAAAGCAAATTGTTTTAGGCTCACATCGAAACAATTTTTGTTTTCAAAATGCAAGATCAAGATTTCAAGTTTTATTCTCGACCCATATTCCTTCACCAAAATGAAAAAAAAATAAGAGAATGGTCTTTTAAAACCATTATTTGTCTAACTCGCTGGCAAAGCACACTTGGGGGCAATTACCAGTACAAGGGGGCAACATTGTGTTTAGAAGAAAAAATTCTAGAAAATGAGATGGTAATTTCCTTTAACCAGACAAGGGGGCATTTTGGTTTACAAAAGACATTTTGATCCTTTCAGCAAGTGACACTGAATGTTTCTGGTAGTGAAACGAGGAGTAATGAGTGGTACTCTCAAATTGTTTGACGAGTCAGAAAATCTTTAGCAAGCAAGTGGGTCACGATGGGCACCACAAAGGCTGAGTTGTGTAAACCAATTTGGAAATAGACTTACATGAGTCAACTCGAGTGGGCTAGAAGCCAAGCGACAAAGAGGACCCAAATCAGAGGTAGTAAGTCCTCATCAATCAAACAACAAGAAGATTAAGAAGAAATGGGGGCCTATATTTCAAAACAGGTAAAGATGCATGCATATCATCTAAACTTTGAGACATTAGACAATGAGTTTTGCTAATTTCATTAGAGAAACTTCTAGCGGAATCCATCAAGTGGAAGGCCAACTTGAAATGGCCAAAGAATGAAATTGCTTTTGAAAATTTGTCAATTTTTGAGAATTTTTCAACCTGGGCAGGCCACCCATGAGAATTAGGCCACCTGAAAAATCTGTGTTTCTCTACCTCCATCAAATGCGCCTTCGAGCCTTTAATCATCATTTTTTAGGGCGCTTTCAAGCCCTTATCTTCTTTCAAGTGCGCCTTCAAGCCTTATCTCCTTCAAATGCGCCTTCGAGCCTTTGATCATCATTTTTAGGGCGCTTTCAAGCCCTTATCTCCTTTCAAATGCGCCTTCGAGCCTTCGATCATTTTGATCATCATTTTTAGGGCATTTTCAAGCCCTTATCTCCTTTCAAATGCGCCTTCGAGCCTTCGATCATCATTTTTAGCGCGCCTTTCGAGCCCTCATCTCTTTTCAATGGTGCCTTTGAGCCCTAAACCATCCAAGGTAGTGTGTTTCCTAACCCTACCTCTCTTTTGAGTGCGCCTTCGAGCCCTTACCTCTTTCGAACGCGCCTTTGAGCCCTCGCTTCCTTTCAAGCGCGCCTTCGAGCCCTCATTTTCCTTTTGTTTTTTTTTACTTGGGTAGGTCACCCATTATAATGAGACCCTTTCATTTGTATTTGTCCAAAAAAACAAAAAAAAAAGCAGCAAACAATTTCCTCGTTTTATTCTTTATCGGGCAAGTCGCCTGGAACAATTAGACCACTCGCGAAACCCTTTTCGTGTTTTATTCTTCCTATCGGGCAGGTCGCCTGGAATAATTAGACCACTCGCGAAACCCTTTTCGCGTTTTATTCTTTATCGGGCAGGTCGCCTAGAACAATTAGACCACTCGAGAAACCCTTTTCGTGTTTTATTCTTTATCGGGCAGGTCGCCTGGAACAATTTGACCACTCACAAAACCCTTTTCGCGTTTTATTCTTCCTATCGGGCTGGTCACCTGGAACAATTAGACCACTCGCGAAACCCTTTTCGCGTTTTATTCTTTATCGGGCAGGTCGCCTGGAACAATTTGACCACAAGCGAACCCTTTTCGCGTTTTATTCTTCTTATCGGGCAGGTCGCCTGGAACAATTAGACCACTCGCGAAACCCTTTTCGCGTTTTATTCTTTATCGGGCAGGTTGCTTGGAACAATTTGATCACTCGCGAAACCCTTTTCGCATTTTATTCTTCCTATCGGGCAGGTCGCCTGGAACAATTTGACCACTCGCGAAACCCTTTTCGCGTTTTATTCTTTATCGGGCAGGTTGCTTGGAACAATTTGATCACTCGCGAAACCCTTTTCGCATTTTATTCTTCCTATCGGGCAGGTCGCCTGGAATAATTAGACCACTCGCGAAACCCTTTTCGCGTTTTATTCTTTATCGGGCAGGTCGCCTAGAACAATTAGACCACTCGAGAAACCCTTTTCGTGTTTTATTCTTCCTATCAGGCAGGTCGCCTGGAACAATTTGACCACTCACGAAACCCTTTTCGCGTTTTATTCTTCCTATCGGGCAGGTCGCCTGGAACAATTTGACCACTCGCGAAACCCTTTTCGCGTTTTATTCTTTATCGGGCAGGTCGCCTTGAACAATTTGACCACTTATGAAACCCTTTTCGTGTTTTATTTTTCCTATCGGGCAGGTCACCTGGAACAATTTGACCACTCGCGAAACCCTTTTCACGTTTTATTCTTCCTATCGGGCAGGTCGCCTGGAACAATTTTACCACTCACGAAACCCTTGTCGCGTTTTATTCTTCCTATCGAGCAGGTCGCCTGGAACAATTAGACCACTCGCGAATCCCTTTTCGCGTTTTATTCTTCCTATCGGGCAGGTCGTCTGGAACAATTAGACCACTCGCGAAACCCTTTTCGCGTTTTATTCTTTATCGGGCAAGTCACCTGGAACAATTAGACCACCCGCGAAACCCTTTTCGGGTTCTTTTATCATCGGACAGGTTGCCCAAAATAATTTGATCCATTAAAAAAAAAACCATAAAAAAAAAAGTGGGTTGTCTTCCAAATGACTTGTTTCTTGATTTCTACATCTCTCTATAAAGGTCGTGTGTCAATCTATTGTTTTTGAAGTTTTCAAGACTTAAAAAAAAAACAACAACAACAACAAAGGTTCTTTCTGTGTTTACTTTTCTTTATAAATTTACTACGCAAAGCTAAAAGAAAATGAAATTTTCCAATATCTTTGCATAGTAAATATTATAAAGAGGGGGCAACTGTCATCACCCAATTTTTGACCATTTTATTTTAATTATTATTATTATTTTATTTACCGAAAAGGATAAAAAAATGATGAAACAAAATAATAATGATGAAAAAAAAACAAGTAAAATGAAAAAAATAAAGAATGAATTAAAATTTGGGTTAAGGGTAAAATGATTAGAAGTTTTGGGATTTAATTAAACTTCGGAATTAATTTAATTAAGCTTGGAATTAATTTAATTAATCAAGTCAAGGGTTTAATTGAAGAATGGATAAGTTTTGAGACTTAATTAAGCTTGAAATTAATTTAATTCATCCAATCAAGAGTTTAATTGGAGAATTGATAAGTTTGGAGACTTAATTAAGCTTGGAATTAATTTAATTAATCCAATCAGGAGCTTAATTGGAGAATTGATAAGTTTTAGACTTAATTGGACTTTGGATTTAATTAAATTATTGAAATCAGGGACTTAATTGAAGAAATAACAAAGTTTGGGGTTAATTGGGGGCACGATTGCATCAGAATAAAGTCATAGGATTAACTTGTAAAAGGCGCCGAAATGCAGGGGTCAATTACAGTTTAAACCAGGGGTTTAATTACAAGAGTTTTGAAACTGCAGGGGTCAAAACGTAAAATGGTCACCTTTTATCTCTAAACAGCATCGTTTTGAAAGGGACGCTGTTCATCTTCTTCTCCTTTGAGCCAGTGACCGTTTCTGCAGTAATGGAGGGAGGAACGTTGCAGCAGTAATCATCGTCCGTTGGCTTCAGTTATGGGCACCTTAATGGTGGCCGACCATTAGCCTACCGCCCGTTATCAACCCGTCGAGCCCTATATAAACTGAGCAGCACCGAAGAGGAAAAGGTTGGTGAGAGGGGAATCAAAGAGGGGGAAAAACACAGTAGAAAGAAGGACAGAACCGAGGGGGGGAAAGGAGGAAGAAGAGCAGACTTGCATTCCTCTGTTTCTTCTCAAAGAAACAGAGGAGGCTAAAGAAAAAGCCACGAACAAAAGGAAGTAAACAGAAAGCTAAACCCATCTTTAGTTTAGTCCCAGAATTCAATCACAACATATGAACAAAAGAGGAAAGCTGAGGAGAGCAGAGAGTAAGTAAAAAACCCAACAAACAGAAACGCAAGAACAGAGAAAGAAACTGGGAGAGGAAGGAAAAACTGAGGAAGGAAAAGCTGGGGAGTGAACCGGCAGAGGAGGAGGCCAGGACACAGACGAAGACGGGGATTTTTAGGACCGAAAACTAGAGGAGAGAACTGGAGCAGAACCCATAGAAAAACCCAAACAGGGGAACAACAGAGCATCATACTCAGAGAAAAAGAACAACCCAAAGACAGTGGAGCCACACCGGGAAACAAAAGAAAACAGCCACTGCGCCATCGTCTTCGTCGCTATCCTCCGCTGCACAGGTAAGTTTTCATTCTCTACATTCAATAAAACTTTCAAATGCAGTGTGAAGGTAATTTAATTACCTTCACACTATTCATGCACGCGTGAATTTACTTCACGCGTGCTTCTTCTTTTTTTGCCCAGCCGGGCTGGCTGGGCCTAGCCCTACCCATGTGGGCTGAGCTGGGCCCAGCCCAAAAAAAACACAAAAAAATAGAAAAAAATAAAATAAAAAATGTGTACGCATAAATAAAAATAATGTAAATTTATTGGTTTATTCACTGACGCCAGAGTCAGGAATAAAAATACCGGTTTAAATTTATATTATTTTTATTTGTTGTATTTTTATTTTATTTAGCTAGAAAAATAAAAAATATATATATGTGCATGTATAAAAATAAATTTTTATTTATTTATTTATTTATTCACTAGTGCTGGAGTAGGGAATAAAAATATTGATCTAATTTTTTTTTGTAGCTACGAATTTTTACCAACGCCAGAGTTGGAATTATTCGAGCTCGAATATTCAATGGCGCCAAAGTCAGGAATATTATAAACAAATCATCATAGCATAAGCGAATAAATGTTTAGCAATTGAAGACAAAACCAACAATGCAGTTTGCCTTAGGCAGAATGTTTAAGGGATGATAATATATTCCCTTTACATAACCAATCCCGAACCATAGAATCTCTGTTGACCAGTTAGGGTTCCTAGTGACCATAATACTAGGTGGCGACTCCTTAAACAAGACATTTTCCCCTAAAAGAACAAGATGCCAGATATCTGTTATTTTTCCATAATTCAAGAGATTATTTTTAGGGTTGCCGCGATGTCAGGTACGACAAGAAACATGAGGACAGAAAAGACAGGTTGTGTAAGCCTTATTCTAAATTACTAAAAAACTTTCCTAGAGAACAAGTTTATTCATCAATGTAAATCAATTTACAAGAAACAAACTTCTTAATGTAGTTCTCAAAAAGTAATCAAAGTCTATCCTACTTCCAAAAGCTATTCAGTTTTGAAATTTAGGAATATAGTACAAAATAAATCTACTATAAGAGTAACAAGAAAGTTCCATCAATCGCTCTCTTCCAGACACTTGAATTATCAGCATTGATCCAGTTGCCTAAAATCATTCAATTTATGAACCGTAACCCTAAAAATTAAGTTGGGGGTTTTGATAAATTTTCAATTAAATATGCATAATTTTCATCATTCACTCTCTTCCAGACACATGAATTACCAGCATTGGTCCAGTTGCCTAAAATCATTTAATTTATGAACCATAACCCTAAAAATTAAATTGGGGGTTTTGATAAATTTCAATTAAACATGCATAATTAGGTTATAGATCATGATAAAAACATTTCATAAACCTTATATTATCGAATTAATAGCCTAAAATCATTATTCAAAGTATCGATAAAAACAATTGTTACCTGTGTTCTTGAGTTATAGGTGAGCGAGATGGATCTACACAACAGAATAACACCTGAGATTGAGAAAGTTAGGTTAAAACTTTTTAGTGTATGTTAAATTGCAATAGAGAAAAACATAAATACTAAATTAATTACCTGAATTATTGATGAAAAGAGTGCAAAACCCATCCCGTTTACAAAGAAAAGGGGTAAATCAGGATTTCGATGGTGATAATGATGGGTCTGGTGCGATGTTGCCATGGATCTGTGTTTTTGGTGGTTTACAGAGAAAGATTGAAACTGTTAAGATGAAGAAGAAGAAGATGAAGAAGAAAAATTAGGGATGTTGAAGACGAATGAGAAGAAGATGAAAAGTTTGGGACAAAGAAAAATCAAATCGATGAAAAGAGGGTGATTTTTCTACAGTTGTGGATGTTTTTAGGGACAAAGGAGACTGGGAGTTAATTAATTTTCAGCTGTTGGTTTTGTTGTTAATCTGTTTACGTTTCTAAGGGTGTGGGGGGAGAGTACTTTACGATTTAAACGGTTGAGATTTTATCATATCAAAAGTAATCAACGGTTTATATAATTTTGGTTTTATATTAAGATTTAAATAATTATTTTTTCAATTAGCAACGGATAATCCGTTGCAAACTTTACATTACCTTTAGCAACGGATTTTCAATTGCTAAAGCTTATTGCTAATATTAAAAAAAAATATATGTGTAATCCATTGCAAATCCGTTACTAAATTTAGTAACGGAATTATTCGTTGCTAAATTCAGATGTTATTAGCCCTGTTTTTAGTAGTGGTCAAGAAACACTATTATTAATGATATGAATAAACTCCCTAATTTTGTTTGGTTTTTTTATCTGATCATGATCACAAACCCTACCAATAAGATCAAAATTGACAAATTTCAATGTAATAGGCAAAATCACATAAATAAATATATATATATATATATATATATATATATATATATATATATATATATATATAGAATATAAAGAAATAAAAAAAAATTAGATATACAAAAGAAGCACCATATGACAGAATTCTTTTCCCATAACTTCCCAACTTACTAGATTGGGACTTGAAAAAAAAAAAAAAAAAGTCTAGCTAGGTAGCTGAGACAAATACTATAGATAGTAATGGTATCGTGATATAATATAACAGAAAAGGAGATAGAAATGCTCTAAATACGGGTATAATTAAACTTGAAAAACTTTTGGTAAAACAAACCCAGCAAAAGCCAAATTAAGCAGTTCAACAAGTTAACATTCCTCATCTTGAAAAGCCAAGCATCTCTCCCTTTGTTTCAGTTAACCCTACTCTTCTTCTTCACTTCTCTCGCATGAACCCTATTCTAGCCTCCTCTTCTCTCTTCTCCTTTTTTGTTCCCTACTTTTGTGTCACATACAATACGTGCTTCTACTTGACATATAAGAATAACAACAGTTGACTGAAACAAAGGAGCTGGACGTTAATCTCTGTCATTTGTTTTTAGATTGAAAGAGAAATCATAGATTGAGGTACCAACATGGAAGAAGAGATGGCTGACATAGAGGCACAAAATGAGAAACAACCAGAAGTTGCAGCCATTTTCAAGAAAGCCAATAGTTCTATTGCTTTGAAGGTAGGACTGATATATAAGAATTTAACCTTTTTTTTTCTTTCCATTAGTTTAGTGCCATTTTTATTTTGATATAAATGGCTTCATTACATGATGGTTTCATTGCATGTTTTCTGGTTCATTTTTTTATCTGTTTCTTGCATTTTTAAGGTAATCTTGGTTTTGATTAAATGTACAGTTTGAGGATGTAGTCTACAAGATCAAATTCACGAAATCAGGTTTTTGTGGAAAGACTACCAAGACAGAAGAAAAAATTATCTTGAAGGGAGTCACAGGCAAGGTTCTACCTGGTGAAATGTTAGCCATGTTAGGTCCATCAGGCAGTTCCAAAACAACTCTATTAACTGCATTAGGAGGCAAACTTGGAGGACTACTTGATGGGAACATAACCTATAATGGAAAGAGCTTCTCCAACTCAATGAAAAGGAACATGGGATTTGTTACTCAAGATGATGTTCTTTACCCTCATTTAACAGTGGCAGAAACATTGGTTTTCACTGCCCTTCTTAGGTTAGAAAATACTTTTACTAAAGAAGAGAAGATCATGCATGCAGAATCTGTAATCACTCAACTAGGTTTGACAAAGTGCAAGAATAGCATCATTGGGGGACCATTTTTGAGAGGGCTTTCTGGGGGTGAAAGAAAGAGGGTTAGCATAGGCCAAGAAATGCTCATAAACCCTAGCCTTCTTTTGTTGGATGAGCCAACATCAGGTCTTGATTCTACAACAGCTCAGAGAATTGTGTCAACGTTGTGCGAACTTGCAAAAGGAGGAAGAACAATTGTAATGACCATCCATCAACCTTCAAGTAGGTTGTTTTACATGTTTGACAAGGTTTTGTTGTTATCAGAAGGCAACCCATTGTACTTTGGGGAGAGATCACAAGTCATGGATTACTTTTCCAGCATTGGATATGCTCCAGCAGTTCCCATGAATCCTGCCGATTTCCTTTTGGATCTTGCAAATGGTATGTTTAATCATACTAATCTTTACTTAAAGAAACTACTTGAGGTATACTATATTCAGGAATTTTACATATTTACTTTGCTAGTGGTGATACTTTGCTTCTACACTTCCTGAAAAAGTTTTGCATGCATGCGTTGTTAGTGGTTGTTAATTTTAGTACTTTACGTGTCTGTGATTCGAGTTGGTAAGAGTCTTGCTAAAATAGTTAATTAGCTGATTGTGTATAGCATTGAGCTTTACCTGATTTACTTTCTTGCACGTATTTCCGTTTCCAGATAGACAATTACTTAGTACTTGTTTAGCTGATACTGTTTTCTAACTAGCAATGTGATTAGCTGATTTCGTGTACGTATTTAAGTTTCCTCAAGATGATTTTAGCATTCCACAAATAGATAGATATATATATATATATATATATAGCACCCACTTTCTTTCTTTTCAAAAGCAAAGTGTGGATATCCTCAAAAAAAGGAAAGAAAGACAGAAACAATTAATGACTGAAATGCGAATTGAATGAACTGAATCCTCTCTTGTTTTCTTTCTTTTTATTAGCAATGAGGTGCTTTTTACACTCGGCGGCAAGTTTGATAAGAAAATGTTCCCGTGCAGTGTAGAGATTTGTGGAAAAATTACTGGTAGAATCGAAGTCATGTCCAAACTCGTTAAGTATATGGGAGATTGTCGAACAAACCAAGGAAATGTTTCCAAACTCATGCAATTCAATTCGGGTGGAATTAATGCTTTTAATCCTATAAATCAAATGCAATTAGAGGGTTTTAATAAAATCTCATATTTGTAACTGTTTTTTAAGTATTAAAAATTAAATTCTAAATAAAATTTAATGTTTAAAAATACTACAAGATATCCATTTAGCTTTTTTTAAAAAAAATTAAATATTTTTTAAAAAATAAAATGAAAGTAGTAAGAATAATATAGAAAATAAATAAAAAATTAAATTTTATCTTCTCTAAATATATAAATTCAATTTATCTATCATATCGATAATTCAAATCAAACAATTTATTTACAAACAAAATGTATGTTTCTACTTTGTTAATCGGTCTCTATACATGGCATTAAGTCGTAACTGTCGATGCAATATATACTTGTAATTAATTCACTTTCTACAAGTTTCCTTTGCGGTTCCCAAGGTTTCTATATTGCAGTATATTATTTGAATGTTTGGAACGAGATGCAAATTATATTTTTAAAAATTTTAAATATTTTTTGTTAAATTTTTTATATATATATATATATATATATTTTTAGATTATTTTTATATATTGATATAAAAAACAATTTTTTAAAAAAATATTATTTTTAAATATATTACAAGCACAAGCATTCAACTTCAATGGACTTTCTCTGTTAGACTAGAAGACTGCTTAAATATTCTATTTTGGCATTGCTCTTAGACTGACCTGAGTAGCTAATTATTACAAATCAGTAAAACGATCAATGAGGACCTTGTGTTCTTGTGCTGCATATGTTGTACGTAGGTGTATCATCAAATAGTGAGGTTCCTGGCACTGTTAAGCAGAATCTAGTTTCAGCCTACAAGAGCAATCTTGCAAACAAGTTGAAGTCAGAGGTTCATGAAATTGATGACCCGTCTCAAGATGGATTAAATGACAAGCAAGTCTCACGGTGGGCCACAACCTGGTGGCAAGAGTTTTCTGTATTGTTGATAAGAGGAGTGAAAGAAAGGAAGCATGACTCCTTCTCTGGCCTCAAGATTGGCCAGGTCCTGGTAGTAGCCTTCCTCTCAGGGCTCCTGTGGTGGCAATCTGATGTGTCCCATTTACAAGATCAGGTAAACATTTCGCAACAATTCATCATTTTCTGAAAGCAAGTTCGTCAACTGAAAGGTTAGTTTTTAAACTGTATCAATAATCTTAACTTTGAATACAATGCAGATGGGGCTCCTCTTCTTTTACTCAGGATTTTGGGGCATCTTCCCTTTATTCCAAGCTATTTTCACTTTCCCCCAAGAACGCCGAATGCTCGAAAAGGAGCGATCTTCCGGCATGTATCGACTCTCATCATACTTCATGTCAAGGATTGTCAGTGACCTCCCAATGGAGCTAGTCCTTCCTACTATATTTTTAACTATAACCTACTGGATGGCAGGGCTGAAAGGCAGTCCTGGAAACTTCTTTCTCTCATTGTTTGTTCTCTTGTATTCTGTGTTAGTAGCAGGAGGTCTAGGACTGGCTATTGGTGCTCTGGTGTTGAACCAAAGATCTGCTACCATAACGGGATCAGTAATCATGCTATCGTTCCTGCTCGCTGGTGGATACTATGTTACCCATGTCCCTGCCTTCATTAGCTGGGTGAAATACATCTCCTTTAGTCAATACACATACAAGCTGTTGCTGGGGTCCCAATACAAGCCTGCGGACACCTATACATGTGATGGTGCCAGAGGAGTTTGTTTAGTCGGAGATTATCCTGCAATAAAAAAAGTGGGGCTTGATGACCAAGTTCTTGGTGCCGTAGCATTAGGGATTATGCTTGTGGGTTATCGCCTAATCGCTTATCTTGCTCTCATGAGGATTGGAGTGGCTAAAAGGTAGAGCGAATGTTTTCCTTTTGTTTAGTTTTATGTCAGGACATTGTTGTAAGGTTGGCCATAAAATCGAAAAACCAAAGAGGATGTTTCATATGAGTTAAGAAACATTTCCTCTTCACTTCAATGCATAATATCCATGTGTTTTTGCCGTTTTTCTATTTTTTTTTTCATATGAGTTAAGAATTTTCGCTAATTTAGATGCTAATTGCTTGCACACATGAAAATGGATCAAAGTTGTTTTGCTGTTTTGATTCTGAAATAGTTAGCTGTACAACAGAATTCAAGTAATATGTCAAGCTTAAAAGGGTATTTAGAATTTATTTTTTAAAGTATTTTTTATTTATAAATATATTAAAATATTTTTTATTTTTTAAAAAAATTATTTTTGATATCGTTAAAATAATTTAAAAACATCAAAAAATATTAATTTAAAATAAAAAAATTAAATTTTTTAAAAAACTCTTTTAAAATATAAAAATAATTATGCTATAAATACATTACCACAAATTAATCAAACTGTAAAGTGGCCCAATCATATGTATTACATTGGGAGTAGCGATTTCTTCGAGCCCATCTTTCCCAAGGGTAAAACATCAACTTTTAGATGATGGATGGGCTTTATTTGAGTTTTATATTCGAGTTCTTCGAATCACAATAAAATAAAATAAAAATAAAAAAAGGGAGGGGCCCCGGCTAGAGAAAACACATGCATCATGCCCGTGTTGATTCCATCGGTCCAAATGGCATTATAGCTCACGAAAATGGCAAAAAAACTATATAAGAAACACTTGCCCACTCCATTCTAGCCTAGGAATGAATTATTAAAATCACTTGACATGATATGAACAGAAAAGATAAGCTGTCTGCCCGTCAGCATGCAATCAATGTCTTCTGACAACCTGCAAGAGATAATGACCTCCTAACTTGGTGGCTTGTCTAGTCACAGGTTCATGGTCCATTTACCAAAATGGGCTTCTTAAAAAAGGTCATGGAGCACAACTCAAGCACGTGATGGCATTTAAAACGAGGTTGAAATTCGAAAAACATTTAAAACATATTATATAATTTGATCTTGACTGTTCCGAGTCAAATTGAAGCTCGGAGCTTGAAGCTAATTCACGCTTTCAATTCAATAATAAAGAAGTGTGTAGTCTCATTATATTTGCCACATAAATGTTTGTTGATGGATGTGCTTACCGCTATGATGGTCAAAACGAATTAAATTCTGTTTTAATTGAGCCGTGATGCTATTTATCATGTAAAGTGTGTTTGTTTTAGCTTTTATGGTTAAGTTTGAAGTTAAGTACAATCTATTTATGCACAAAACTCAACCACAAAAACTACCTTTTATTACTTTTCTTAGCTTTTTTGGTGGGCCCCACATACAAAACTCCACCTCCACCTCAAAAACAAACACCCTCATAATGTTTTCAGTAGCGTTTAGATACGCTTTAAAAGTTTGTTTTTTTAATTAATTTTAATGTGTTTTAAAAATTAAAAAAATATAATATTTTTTTAATGAATTTCCAAATAAAAATAAATATCTTACACTACATAAACATGCAATAAATAGTATGGAATTACTGAGGAATGTCAACGAATGAAATTAAGTTTGAAATCAAATTTATGATAATGGATTGATCTCTCTCTTGATCATCCTATATTTGTATAACAGGCTTTACAGCCCATTAAAGGCAAAGTAAAGGAGAATATATTAGGTATTTATGACACTCGATTGGTTGTCTCTTATCACGTAATCTCTGTATTCCATGATTTTGGCCTGTGGGCTGCTACGAACGCACGAGTCGCATACTTTGAATAAATTAAGGCCTTTTGATAGTATGCTCATCGAGTCAGTATTGAAGTCCTTTAAAGATTTTAATTCGACACTTGGCCTAAAAGGCTGAATTTTTTTTTCTCAGCATTAAAAGAGTGAAAATTTTGCAAAATACTATGTAGAGAGAATATACTGTACGGAACGAGAGAGGTTATTTTTTTTTAGATTAACGTGGGTGTTCAGATCAGATTAGGTATATCTCGATTAATTCCATGGATCTTAAAATTAATGATCATGTAAGCTTCCAGTGGTCCTGAGAGGACTTCAACTCGTGACCATTAAAAAACAAACTCAAGGTTTGACTAGTTAAGCTACCCTTCAGGGTTATATGATGGAGACTTTAATTTATTTATTTATTCTTTTTGAAATATAGGGGGCTGATTGTGTCTAGGTTGCCCAAAGCTCTCAGCTAATTTTAGATAATTTAGAAAAAAGCATATAAGATTTAATACCTCCACATAGCTATTTACTATAAAAAAAAATTGGTGTAAAATACATACATCATTATTTTTATAAACAGTAAAGTTTATGTTTTTTTTTAAAAAAATTTTTGTTCTTTCAATTTAATCATTCTAGAATCTAATTAGATGAAATTAGGCCTTAAATTATCATAAAAATACAAAATTAAAAGACATATGACTGAAATATAATAGAACATGAAAGAAAATACATAGCTAATCTCAAATTCGTTGCAATTTTTGTTTTAATCCCAAAATTTAATTTTTAGTTCTTATGTTAGAGAGAGGAGAGAGAAACCTCCTAGAAAACAATTAAGAGAAAAAAAGTAATTGGTTATATAACTTTTTGATAAAAAAGCTCATCGTTCTTGGTATCAATAAGGTTTATTTAATGATGGAAATTGAGTGTAGTGGTTATGAACATTTATCTTACTTGAAAACGTAGATTAACACAGTTTAAAGATTTTTCCTTCGGTTGATTTTTATTAGGGTGATTTTAATGTTATGATGTGGATCAGGAAGATTTTTAGGTGTTTTTCAATGAAAACAAGTAGAAAATTAGATTTAACTTAAAATCCCTCTGTTTTTTTTTAGACGCCATTGCAATTGCTAGATTCTAGGTTGGTGTCCAATAAGCAAGATATTGTTTGTTTTTTTAAGTAAGGGCTAGACAAAAAAATATAAAAAAAGGTATGGCCCAGGCCTCCCTCATGCCCAAAAACTTGGGTTTTTTTTATGACCCAATAATGTTGGGGCATCTAAACCTATGTACTTGACTTCTTCTTTTTTTTAATATATTTTATTTTTTAATTTTATTATTTAAATTATATTTTTATAGATTTTTTTTAATTTAATCATTTGATATTTAGTTGATTTTAAAATGGTCTTTATATTTTTTTATTATATAATTAAAATAAAAAATTTTATTAAATCTAGTGGAATCCATGATCTGGCCACCCAAGTTAATATATATATTCTCATCTTAATATTAAAAAAAATTTATATCATGATATGTTTTAAAGTCAAATAATAATTTTACTAATCAGGTTGTTTTCTAACATGTATTTGGACCTTTTCTAGTTAATTGTTTTTTAATTATTTTTATCTTCAAACTTGTCAAATCTATTAAGGAAACTTTCACATAATTTATTTAAAACTTGTATAAATAATAAACTGAGTTTTTTTTAATTTAACTTAGACTGAATTTTATATCAAAAAAAAAAAAAACTCCATTTAAATATCTTTTTATATTCAAAATAGTTTTGCTTCGATCGGCAGCACAGGGCTGCCAATCGTCTAGTTGATACTTAATATGGATGGAATGAGATATCGGAACGAATAATACAAACTCCTTTAGAATTGTGGAAACTTTTGTTGTTATCCTTTAATTTTTTACCATCCAAGCATGTAGGCTGCTGCAATACAAGCCAAACCTTTTTATTATATTACTTTCCAGTCTGTAGTCAAATTACCACTTCTATTAAAGCAACATGTTTTCAACCAATAATTACCACTTACCAAATAATTAATTAAGAAGCTACTCTGCCCTTGGGGTTGTGCTCTAGCGGTGTGAGCTGCTTTTTCCTTTCTTCCGTGCCCGAGTTCAACTTTTATATGCACGTTTGTCATTTTTATAGTGTCTTTACCTGTTCACTGAACTTGCAGGATATTTAGTGGACCGTGAAGATTAGTCGTGATACGCGTAAACTAGCCTGAACGCCCCACACTAATAAAAAAAATTAAGAAGCTACTCTCACTAATAAAAAAAATTAAGAAGCTACTCTCGTTAACATTATCAATTATACTCTAAAATGGTTTTTGTGTTAGTCAAACTCTATATCTAAATACCACAGATTCGAAAATAGCAAAACGTTTATGAAATATTCTCTTAGTGTTAGTGTTTAAAGTTTAGAAGTGTAATTATCAACAGAAGAATAACAGATAGAAAAATACTTTTATAAATCATATTATTAATGATTTCAATTCTTTCAATAATATTTTTATTTTTTAATTCCACAAGTAATTCTCTCAGTATTTGCCGATAAATTATTAATGATTTCAATTCTTTCAATAATATTTTTATTTTTTAATTCCACAAGTAATTCTCTCAGTATTTGCCGATAAAACTTTTTCCGTCACCCGCTATTAGTAACCGTTGAAATATTTCATCTAGTTTATATATACTTGTTAAGTTCTTTTATTTAACGTGCCAATTAAGCTCTCTTAGATGACAGTACTTTTAATATGAATTCTTATAAAAGGAGATTCAACAGTATGATTTCCTAATTTGATTATCTTCTAGGAGTACAGATTAATGTAATTCAAATCTTCATCTTGAAGTAGTCTTAAGAGTCAAGAACTCGAAGAGGCGAATTTAGGTTAGCATTTAGAAACTGAAATGTGGTGTCTATCCGAATGTAGAGCGAGCCTTCTCCTACCAAAACAAAACAACAAATTAAATCCATTAATTTCTACCCTTTGCAGCTGAACAATGAGCAAAGCAACTCAATCTATTTCTTCGTCGGCACTTAATTGAAACGGACGTTCTCTCTATCTAGCCACAAAGTCAAATGTCGTGGTATTGAAAATCTTGAATTCACCGCTAATACTTTGAATTATTGCTTTAATTTAATTTCATATTCATAAAAATTGTTTTTTTTTGTGCATAAAATTCAATATTGTTGAAGCTAATATGAGAAAAACGCTCAAATTGTTGAAGCTAAATCCCATCCCATATATATGCGTGAAGTCACCCTAACTAGCTAGTCCTCGTTAATTTCAAAAAACACGAGTCCCCAAATAATAATTTGTGGCAAGTGAAAGTTCGAGGAAGCATCAGTCATGCATGACTTTACTTTGCATCATCAGACGAGCAAGATTTCAAAACCCACGTGTGGAACCTCAACAACTGTCTGGAAACTTACATGCCGCCGGCACAAAGATTTGGTCACTCCGAATCTCCGATTTCCGTGATAGCTGCAAGTCTGGTCAAAGTTAAGAACCATCCACCTCCCCCAAACGACCGCCTTCAAACACTATTCATCTTCACGTGTTGTATAAAGTAATATCTCCTAGTCGCAGCCTTCACAGCACACACAAACACTTTATCTTCATATGTGAATTTTTTTCTTTTATTTGTATGACAAGAAAACTCTAAAAGGTGCATTGAATTGTATAATATATATATATATATATATATAGATATAAATAAATATATATAAGCATGAAATTGTCAACAAAGAGATAAAATACAAACGTGTCACTAAATGTATATGACCATTGCTCCGTGACCCACCAAACACTTCTACTCTTGACATCCTTCTCTCTCTCTCTACACCTAAGTATTCGGCGTCCACATAATTCTGAAATAATAATTTATTCCTGTTTTGCATTGCATCGGGGTTATTTTTTAAAATATATATTTTTTATAAAATAAGATATATATATTTTAAAAGAATTTACTTTTTATATCAATATATTAAAACAAATTAAAAATATAAAAAAATTATTTATTTAAAAGATATTTTTTCTCCGCGAAAACAAACCGCTATATATGATTAATCATGAGAACACGCCAGATCCTTTTATTTTTATTCTTTTGCTCAAACTTTGACCCACCCGTCATCAATCATGGCCAGCATATTCTCTCTTTTTGTTAAAATGACACCTAATGCTGTCACAAAATAAGATTAAAAAAATGTCATACTTGTAAGCCAGTTCCTGAAAGGTTTTGAGTGAAAGAAACCCTAATCGGACACATATATACTCTCCAAAAAAAATAAAAAAATAAAAATAAAACCCCCAGGTTACGTGTCTAAATATAAAAGCCTCAGTTTGTATGTTGTAACGCCATGTTTCTTTTCCTCTGCTTTCCCTCTCCCACCCTCCTCTCTTAAAAAAAAAAAAAAAAAAAAACACTCCATCCCATGCCTAACTTCACTCAACAAAACACCCACGTGTCGTCACGTGATAAATGATTGAACACATCATGTTAAGAATTTTTTGTTGGGACATGCAGCGATTGGTACTGCCGTTAAGGTTTCTAGAATGTGATGTTTGTGTTGACACGTGTACATTCCATAGATGACTCACCACTGTCCTTTAGAGACGGTTCATGCACCGAAGAGACCACAAGTATTTCTCTTCCTCTCCATAACGGAGGAGTTCCACTTGGATAAGGTCGGCCGATTGATGGATCACGTGTCGTGCTCTTAACGGTGACAAGCATAAAGTGGACCCCATTAACCCAAACACTAAGACAAGGACGACCGTACTTATCTCTCTCCCGCCCTTCATCCTCCCCTGTATAAATAAGTCCCATTTCATCTTGTCAGAGAAAAAAGAAAGAAAAGAAAAAAAAAAAAAAGAATAGAGAATTCTAGCTCTAGTTCTTCTCTCTAGTCCAAGAAGCAATTGTGCGCTAATCTACAGTCTGAAAAATGGGAGTGCAAGAAACAGACCCTCTTGCCCAACTGAGCTTGCCACCGGGTTTTCGGTTTCACCCGACTGATGAGGAGCTATTAGTGCAATATTTGTGCAGGAAAGTTGCTGGTCACCATTTCTCGATGCAAATCATTGGTGAAATTGATTTATACAAGTTTGACCCATGGCTCTTACCAAGTAATTAATAATCTTGCTCTCTAATAATGTTCTCTTACTTAAAAGAATCAATTATTAGTTATAGCAATAATAAATTTCTTGGGTTAATATTCTTCTTAATTTGTTGTTGTTACCAGGCAAGGCGATATTTGGTGAAAAAGAATGGTACTTCTTTAGTCCTAGAGACCGTAAGTACCCAAATGGATCGCGACCCAATAGGGTTGCCGGGTCTGGGTATTGGAAGGCCACCGGTACTGATAAAATTATCACATCAGATGGACGTAAAGTAGGTATCAAGAAAGCTCTCGTCTTTTACATTGGCAAGGCCCCAAAAGGAACCAAAACTAATTGGATCATGCATGAATACCGCCTTATTGAATCCTCTCGCAAACATGGAAGCACGAAGGTACCAACGAAATAAATTCCATCTGCAGATTAATTTTAATTTGTTTTGATACAAGCATCAATATTAATTAATGATTTTTGTTAATTTTCTTTGTTGTTACAGCTGGACGAATGGGTATTGTGTCGGATTTATAAGAAGAAATCAATTGCTGCACAGAAATCCATGTCAGGTGTTTCAAGCAAGGAACCTAGTACTAATAGTCCATCTTCATCATTCTCTTCTCATTTCGATGATGATGTCCTTGACCCGTTGCCGGAGATTGATGACCGCTTCCTTGACTTGCCTCGAACCAACTCACTCAAACCAAGGCAACATGAAGAGAAAATCAACTTGGCCACTCTGGGCTCAGGGAGTTTTGATTGGGCGACTCTTGCTGGGCTCAACTCGGTGCCTCAACTCGTTCAAACACAGCCTTGTGTGAGTTACTCGAACAGTAATGTTCATGATGTGTATGTTCCTTCAATGTCCCAACTATGCCACATGGATACATCCGCGGAGAGGATGGAAAACTTGGTTGAAGAGGAGGTTCAAAGTGGAGTTAGAACTCGGCTGGATAGTGCTGGTAACCCAGTGTTTTTCCAACAAAACTCGAGCGTGAGGCCACAGATCTTCTCTAACTCATTTGACCCGTATGGGTTAAGGCACTCGATCCAACCGGGTAGTGGGTTCGGGTTTTAATCAGTAAGAAAATGTTAGGGAAGAATTAGGAGTACATTTCTGTAAAGAAAAGTACAAAGGGATGCATTTATGTAAATATTTGGATTCTTTGGGGGCTAACTTTTGAGTTTAGATTCCAAAAGAGAGAAGAAGCTAGGGAGCTGCTTTGTTCAAAAGGCAAGAGAAAATTGCCTTCCCTTCTGGGTTGCTAGAGGATTAGATGCCATGTACACGAAAAAACTTGCTAGTATTTTGCAGCACAATTTTCTTTGAACAATGAATTACAAACATTGCGATGCTACTTGGAAAGTAAATATTAATTGGTATGGAAATTAAATTATAGGTCTGAATTTTTTTTTTATTTTTATAATGTTAAATATTCAAGCCAATTTACATATGCCTCAATTAATTTTATGAGATTATAAGATTAATAACTTACATATGTTTCAACTAATTCTATGGGACTATAAAATTAACAACTAAATAAATTTTTAATGGCTCTAAAAGTTAT
>Ga0325404_1002332_pt1 | contig 20320 bp, 13 predicted proteins | sample PopdelMetagenome_18_FD_205664 | JGI IMG/M metagenome (GOLD analysis project Ga0325404, IMG submission 205664) | Populus deltoides microbial communities from Bellville, Georgia, United States - Xylem-Control-R1 | ecosystem: Host-associated > Plants > Phyllosphere > Stem > Wood/Secondary xylem... | reverse complement strand
GAGATAGATAGAGATAGAGAGATAGAGAGAGAGAGAGAGAGAGAGAGAGAGAGAGAGAGAGAGAGAGAGAGAGAGAGAGAGAGAGAGAGAGAGAGAGAGAGAGAGAGAGAGAGATAAAAACAAAAAAAATTAAAGAAAGAAAAAAGAAATGGAAAAAAATAGCAATATATTTTATTAGAAATAAAGATATCCAGATGAAAATTGATGCTAAGCATACAAAGATATAGTATTGCCAAGGGTTTCTAGAATAAAAGAAAGAAACACATGAAAAGAAATAAAGTTTGTATTAATATGAATATTATTAGTATATTATTTTTAATATTAATTTCAAGATAGATTACTTTGGTAAATCAAAGTCAAATATTAAAGTTTGTTTATGTGGTACATATTTTATTTTAAATGATTGTTTAAGTACTGGTTGTTAAGGAAGTATGCTTATTTCTAAAATGCTTATTGGTGTTATCATGTTAATTAGATTAATATGGATGATCGATCGTGGATGTATCGTCGTCTTATGGATGGTCGTCTTCGTCCTGAATACATTACGGGTGTTAGAAGATTTATCAATTTTGCGTTTTCAATTGATAAAAATATATCAAGGGAAAAATTAGATGTCCTTGTGTGAGGTGCAAAAATCAAATGTTTTTAAAGGAAGATGATGTTTGTAAGCACCTATTGACAAAAGGTTTTTTACCTTGTTATGAAAATTGGACTGTACATGGGAAGCCTTATGTCCCAGAACCAATATTGGCTGAACCTTCATCAATTGGAATTAGTCATGTTGTGAATGATGTTTGTCTAGAAAATCCATATAGGAATCTGGTTATGGATGCAATGGGGGTTAATGATGCACATGTGTCTAGTCCTGTGGTAGCAGAGGAACTTCCAAATCCGGAGGCAACTAATTTTTATAAACTTTTGAAAGCTGCGGAGGAGCTTTTGTGGGATGGGTGTACCAAGCAAACCAAATTATCTGCTTGTGTACAATTGCTTAATATGAAGTCAATTTTAAATTTGACTCAGACAGCCTTCAATAAATTTATTGATTTTACAAAAAGTTGTATGCTTAATGATAAAAATTTTGTATCACATTTTTATGATGCTAAGAAATTTATGCGGCCACTTGGACTTGGTTATGAGAAATATGATGTGTGTCCTAATTATTGCATGTTGTACTATGGGGCAGATGTAATGAAAATAAATTGTGATTTTTGTGGAAGTTCACAATACAAACCTAGAAATCCGACTAGAAAAGGTTCCAATAAGGCAGAGAAGCAACTCTGATACTTTCCCTTGACACCAAGGCTTCAAAGACTATTCATGTCTCCATATCATGCCAAAGACATGACATGGCATCATTTTCATAAGTCAGGTAATGGGTTATGGTGCACCCATCTAATGGGGAGGCATGGAAGGAGTTTAATCGTGTCCATTTAAGCTTTACGTCAGATCCGAGAAATATTCGGTTAAGGTTATGCACTGATGGGTTTTGTCCATTTGACATGTCTTCAAATACATACTCTTGTTGGCCAGTAATTGTGACTGTTTATAATTTGCCTCCGTGGAAATGCATGACTAGACCATTCATGTTTTTGTCAATGATGATTCCTAGGCCAAAGAATCCAGGGAAAAAGCTTGATGTTTTCCTAAGACCTTTGATTGATGAGTTAAATAATTTGTGGTATGTTGGTGTTGAAATATATGATGTATATAGAAAGGAAAATTTTCAATTAAGGGCAACTTTGATGTGGACCATTAGTGATTTTCCAGCATATGGCATGTTATCGGGTTAGAGTACTCATGGCAATTTGTCTTGTCCTTATTGTATGGAGTATAGCAAAGCCTTTAGATTAAAAAATGGAGGGAAAACTATATTTTTTTATTGTCATCGACGATTCCTACCTATGAACCACCCTTATAGATGTCAATCAAATAAGTTTTTGAAAGGAGTAACTGAAAGGCTCCCTCCTTTACCTCGTGCATCTAGTTTTGAAATGTTAAAAAAAGTGTTCAAGTTTACTAAGGGATATAATGAAAGTTCCTCACATAATGCTAAAATTCCTGGCTTTGGTGTTGAACACAATTGGGTGAAAAAGAGCATTTTCTGGGAGCTTCCATATTAGCATACAAATTTGATTCGTCATAATCTTGATGTCATGCGTTTTGAGAAAAATTTCTTTGACAATATTTTTTATACAGTAATGGATTGTCCTAATAGAAGCAAGGATAATTTAAAGGCTAGGTTGGATATTCAGTTGTATTGTAAGAAGTCAAATTTACATTTGCAACAAGATACGAGTGGTCGGGTTTACAAGCCTAAAGGCACTTATTATCTACACAAGAAACAACAACAAGAAGTTTTGTCATGGATGAAGGAATTATCATTTCCTAATGGTTATGCTTCAAACATTTCACGATGTGTGAAAGAGGCACAATGTAAGGTTTCGGGGATGAAGAGTCATGATTGTCATGTCTTCATGCAAAGACTTCTTCCAACTGCTTTCCGACCTTACTTACCTAGGCCAATGTGGGAGGCATTAACTGAACTGTCCGTATTTTTTTGAGATATTTGTACTACAAATTTAAATGTCCAACACATGGAGTTAATGCAGATGAATATAATTGAAATAATTTACAAACTTGAAAGGATTTTTCCTCCATCCTTCTTTGACTCCATGGAACACTTGACAATACATCTATCTTATGAGACAAAGTTGGTGGACCTGTTCAATATCGATGGATGTATCCATTTGAATGGTATGTTTTGATAGTATGTTAATTTTATTCCATTTTTATTTTAAAAAAGAAACTAACTAACAAAAATGATATAGGTATATGTTTTATTTGAAGAAGAAAGTGACCAATAAAGCTAAAGTTGAGGGTTCCATATGTGAAGCATACTTGATTGATGAAATTACCAATTTTGCATCTCATTATTTTGGTGACGACATGCAAACAATTTGGAATCGAGTTCCACGAAATGATGATGGTAGCCTTAAAAGTCAAGATGGATATCTCTCTATTTTTATCCAGGGAAAAAATTATCCAAAAGATTTTACAGAAGACAGTTTTCACATGCTAAAATGCAAATTGCACATAACTATGTGATATTCAATTGTCAAGAATTGAAGCCTTATTTAGAGTAGGTATGAAATATTATTTTGTATTTAATTTATGATAATTTATTATTAACTTTAACATTTTAAAATTTTAGGCAAAGTCGTCAAGAGTTAAAGTTACAACAACCACATGCGAGTGATGTTGAAATTTAAAAATTATGCGAAAAGATCTTTCCAAATTGGTTAAAAAAAAAATGTAAGTATTTTCATAAAATTAATTTATATTTATGTCAATATTTACTTTAAAAAAATTATTAATCTCTTTTAAAACAATATTTTTTTATGGAGTTAACTATTATACTAGGTGGAATGTCAATCTAACGAAATTGAAAATCAACTCTTTGGACTTGCTATGGGCCCTTCAACTTCAGTGAAATGTTATAATGGGTATTATGTGAATGGTTTTAAATTTCACACTCAAAGTTATGGTCGGTTTAAAAAGACAATGAATAGTGGAGCTTGTGTGAAAGGAAGTTGCTATAATGATAATGAATGTGATTATTATGGAATGCTTAAAGAAGTTGTTCGGCTAAAATATTTGGGGAGTGGGTGCAAGTTATTTTTGTTTAAATGTAATTGGTATGATACAAAACGAGGGATTAGAGTGCATAGTTCCAATGGTTTGGTTGAAATCAAGCATACATCTCGACTACATGGAAATGAAGATTTTGTGTTAGCACAACAATGTCAACAAGTCTACTTTACATATCCTCCTAATAATAAATCCTCTGAATGATGGACGGTTATTAAGACAACTGTTAGAAGTCGTTATAATGTTGACATTGGTGAGTTTATTGAAAATGAAAACAATGTGAGATCATTTGATGTTGATCAATCGGATGAAATTTCTCAACCATGTCGTGTCCTTCCTACTCAAACACTTGATGATCCAAATATACTTGTTGAATCATCTTATTATGAAGAAATCAGTCAACATGAATTGCTTCAGCTTGATGTAAATTTGGGAAAAGAAGATGAAAGGGTTAAAGAAGATGAAGATGAAGATGATGATGATGATGATGATGATGATGGCGGTGGTGGTGACGATGATGCCATGGTTAGGAGTGATGATAATGATGAGTAACACGAGTTAATTATATCTTATAGTATATGTAATGAATTATCTTTACTATATGTATGGATGATTTCATATTATTTTCTCATATTACTTGACAAGTTTAGGCTTTCAATGTTATTTATTTTCTATTTTATTCAAGTGTGTGTTATGGATCACATTACACATATCATTTTCATTAACCTTTGAAACCATTTCTTGAAGCACAGGTTCGTTCTTCTTCCAGATTCCTACGAAGATAGCACTGGATACAAAGAAGTAGGAGTTTTTGTTCCTGCATACAGGCTTGTTCCTGCTTCTCTAATATAATCCTCATATTGCCAGTGCAGATAGACAAGTAGGTAGTTTATTTTGGTGCTTAATTCCCTTCCCGTGTTTTGGTGCAATGAATTGAAATGTGGATATTGTTGATCCTGTTTATTCACTCATGAGCAGGTTTCATGTTAAAATAAAAACGTGTATAATTAATTAATTTGTTATGAAAATATATAATAAACGTTATTAAAAGCTGCCTTTTTTCGACGAATCCTGCGCAACCAGCTTGGTTAATAGACTTGAATGACTTGGTTCTGTTAGATCTGACTTCCCAGCTCTTGGTTCGGCCCCATTCTCTGCTTCATCATCAGGAGCAGGTTGACTAGGTTCGGCAGAGGAAGAATTTTGCGATGGTTAGACAGCAGTTTTGAGACTTTATAGTAAAATGGACCGTTTCTCAAGATATCATAAATGAAAATGAGTTTATATCAACAGTCAATCAGAATGATATTAGGCATCCACCAAAGTAGAAACTACTATAATGGCTAATATTACCTGCCGTGTATTCTGTGATGGTAAGAAGCAAAGTATAGATGCACATGTGAATATTTGATATTATTATATGAATAAATTTTTAAATTTTTTTATTTAATTGTGTAGTCATAAAAATAGATATTTGTAAAAAAATAAATATTTAAAATCCAAAAAAAATTGTTCTTTAGTCAAAATTTCTCTTTTCTTATTTTTTCAATTCATTAAAAATTATGGATTTTATTGTTAATTTTTTTTAAATTACTGATTAGATTTATTAAAATCAAAATTTGAATGACATAGCAAGAAATGCTAATTGAAACACTTTTATTAAATCAGAATTTAGAACCACTAATTAATTCATGTTGTTTTTATTTTTATGCTTAGCTTCTATCCATGTCTTTTTCTTCAATGATATATATGTACCTGTATGAAGAACAAAGGAAACAATTTTGCATTCCTTCTTTGATATAATTGTGCAGTTTGGTTGGTTTTATATTTTCTCAATTCAATAATTATTGATGGTAATGCATATTTTTTTTTCTGGTTTTTAGCATGCCTCGACGAGGATCCATATTAGATTCTAGGAGTGACAGGTTCACTTCATCCAAATCATTTCAAACTCCATCAAGGTATAATAATAAAGGATCCACGTTTCAGCAACCTGTGTATCAGAACTTAAAGGAGTATTATATACCTACTTTGGAGAGTACATATCCTCCTCAATATGATTATGGGAGGGTTGATGCATATCAACTTTGTGAGGGCTTTCGCTTCCAAGATTTGCTTCAAACTCAAGGAGGTTTCTCTCGAGATAACCAACTTGTTTATGGAGGACATAATGCATATAGGAGTTATGAGAGAGTTGAGGGTGATGATGGTGATACTGATGATGATGCGAATATTAGATATGAAGATAAGGGAGATGGTAGTAATGAGAGAGGTGTATATGATGAGAATCAAGATGGCGTCCCATCAAACCACGGTTCAACCTGTTTTCTATACAATTATGATCGAAGTGTTAAAAGGAAGGCTTTTGACACACAAATAGATCCAATGACATGAAAAAAAGAGCTTTGTTTGTATGGAACAACAAAGTAAGTTGAAAATTTTTAAAAACTAATTTATTAAGGTTATATTTTCAGGTTTGAAAAAAATTACTTATTATTATGTAATTATTTGTTTAATAAAATTTTGTTATTATATTTTTTCAGGTTCAATAACGCATTGTGTGGACGTGCAATCGGAGATATTTTGAGATCCAATTTTAAGGGAGCATGGCACTCTTGGAAAAAAGTAGATTCAATATGCAGAGATGAACTTTTTAAAGAGTTTAAGGTAAGAACTAACACTAATTGCCATATTCTTTTTTACCCTGTTTATAATATTCTTGTAATTTGTTTGTGTTTGGGTTCAAAAGAAAATATATTTGCTCTTTCATTGAGACTACTTTATTAATGTGTTGGGGTATTGATTTGTGTTCTAATTTGTTCTTATTTCTTATTTATGCTTTAATATCATTTAATTTCTTTAGTTATTACATAATTTTGCAAATTTTGAACAAGATAGCACAATATGATTAATCATTTCCATACTTTGATATTTTGTGCACTCTTTTTACTTGGTATATATATTATTTGGTAGAAAAAATATTCCTTTCCTGAGGAAGATGAGTTAATTGTTTGTAATATTTGGGAAGATAAGGCTAGGATTGCTTTGAATCAACAATTGACACGAGCTCGCAAGAAAGCCATGTCAAATGAAAATACTACAAATATTATAGATTGCCTTGATAAAGGTCCTGCTTGGATAAACAATGACGACTGAAATCAAATGATCAAAGATGTTTGGTTCACCCCTGAATTTCAAAGGAGGTCGGAATCTGCTAGGAAGAATTGATTAACCAAAACAGATGGCAAAATAAACACTCATTCTAGAGGAACAGTGTCATTTGCTTCATATCGAGCTAACATGGTAAGGATTTTATTTTTTTTGTGTAAGATAATGAATTAAAATTTTTATATTTATCTTTTATAATATTTATTAATCTTGAAAGCAAGAGGAAGCTGGTGGAAAAGAACTTCCATGGGATGATGTCTTTTCAGCTTTGCATCAAAGTACCAAACAGTCTGGTAGCTTCGTCGACAACAAGTCTAAAAAAGTAGTTATATGTATTTTTATTTGATTATTTATTTATATAACTTAAGTATTATTTAACATTCAAATGAATTTATTATTGCATGTTTTTATTTGTAGGAAAATTATAAAATGGAGATGATTTCAAAGTATGGAACTAATCGGGAAAATCATCCTTCATTTGATGAAGCAGCTTAGTGTGTGGCTTTAGGAGGAGTTACAAAGGGTAGGGTATATGGTGCACCTCATATGCCAAAATCTATAGTTAGTACAAGCTCTTCATCACATTCCTACTCGGTGGAGTCATCATATCCTAGTTCATCGTATCGGGCATTGCAAAAGGAGATAAAGAATAAAGAAGAGGAGATAAAGAAAAAAGATGATTTTATTCTTCAAATGAAATGGCAGATGGATTCCATGAAAGAATATCTTGTGAATAATCTTGGATACCATGGTGAGACATCAAATATTGGCCAAGGTATACCACCACCTTTGGCCCCATCAATGCCACCACCTATGACTCCCCAGATAATGACACCTATGAGTCCTGCATCTCAACCAATTTATCGACCTACACCTCGACCACTATATCCTGATTCATCTTGTGTCGATTCACAATATCATGGTTCGTCTTCGCAACCAACACCATGATTGTATCTTTTGTTGTTTCTTTTTATTGTATTTCGACTTATTTGTATTAATGCAAGTTTAACTAAATTTTTATAATATGAATATTATTTTTATTCCATTTTTTATTAGTGATACAATTATTTTTAATATTAATTTATGTTGGTTATATTCTACAACTTTTAAAATATCCATAAATAATTAATTAATCAAATTAAAATTCATTATAATAAATAAAAAAAATTAATTTAATAAAAATAATATAGTCAGCAATGGATTTTTCGTTGCTCATTGTAAATAATTATTCAACCGGCAACGGAAAATCCGTTGCTAGTTTTGTGAATCAGCAACGGATTTTCCGTTGCTGGCTTGTCAACATCGGATTATTCGTTGCTGATTGTTAGCATTGAAATTTTCGTTGCTGTGAAATCAGCAACGGACAAATTTATTGTTAAAAAATCAGCAATGACAAATCTGCATTGGATATTTATTATTGCTGACTTCATTACTAAATTATTTTAGCAACGGATTTTAGTTTTATTTGTGACGGAGTGGTTAGTTGCTGGTTAATACATTTTTTAGTAGGGGTTATGCGATGTACGCATGGTAGAAACTGCCACACCAGACATAAAGGAGCCCCACATGAAATAGCTCGGCAAAAGATGTATTAAAATTATGATCATAAAAGTTCTACTTCTCCCTTTCTGCATGAAAAAGATATATGACATTTCATATGAGGTTTCAAATGGTAAAAAGTGTGGAAACAAGCATTACTGTATAAAATTGGTCATCAAACCAGGTATCACGAGGAGCCATTTTCAAGGACGGGAAGCAGTATTGTGCCTCGTATGTGTGTTGGTTCTGCTAAAATGCCTTGAAGAAATTCTCATTTACTGGACTGGTATGTATTTGTTGCGTCGAGGGGCATATTTAGAAGTAACCAGTGCCTACCAACTTTTTCACATGTCAGCGCATAAAAAATTTGTACCTGAGGCAGGAACGCCATAGTTAGCATCAATATCTAATCGTCCTCCAAGACGATCTACAGGAATAGCTTGTCAGTATCTACAACCTCCTGCAGTTGTATTTCCCTGATATGAGATCTTACCTATCAGTACCATGTTCATTATAATCGCTGAAAACTAAAGGGTTAGCAAATGCAAAGAGATTCTCTTAAAATTCACTTCCCTATATTAGCGAAGCTGTCATAAAAGTACAACTTGAATGCACCTGGAAGTATGTGACCGACCATTTTCTGTTATTCCACCCTCACCTCCCATTCCAACAGATACATCGTCGCGACCCATCATGTAAAGCATGTCATAGATTTGCCTCACGGTATGCCCTGCATCAGTCCATGCAATTTGAACTGTAGCTTAGTTGATTAGGTTCTCTGAGATTAAGGATTATAATCTAATTTGACTATGCCATTTCAGAAAATGAAAAGATTTCTCTGATCCAACTATTTAATGATTCTAGAATTATGGCAAAACTGAACTCTGACCTAACAACTTTTTCATTGATCATATGCAGCTGTAACTTCTATGCAACAGTTCCAAAAGCTGGAAAATGAATGTATACGTATATAACAAAAGCAAAAGAACACCTCCAATTCAAATTCTGATCTGTTAAGCTTCGAGGTACAAAAGAGCAAAGAAATCATCAGTATCGACATCTGTATCCAAAAGAATCCGGCGTGGCTTTCCCTCCACAGTGTGCAAATTACCTCTAACAAGTCCTAGAATCAATACTACAACTACCCAGAGATTTATCTGCAACATTTTGTACTGTTCCAATCACAATCCACAAGTTTATTCTCTCCAAAAACTGCAAAAACAGCAGAAAGTACAAATTGTTAAATCCATCTGGTGCTTTAAACAAAACAAGAAGAAGAAAAACATAAGAACATGACAACAAAAACCATGGTTCTCTTACTTTAATATAATGAAGGTAGTAAAAGAAAGAAGTGAGGAGATACAGAAGATAGACAAGGACTTGAAGTAATAGCTAACTGGTGTATAAAATGGTTTTAAAGGTAATAATATTCACATGTGACGACTAATATCTGTGAGCAGCAGCAAAAGAAGAGAGAAGGAGGATTCAATTATGTCTTCACTACCAGTACTAGAATAGATTCTTGGACCTTTTGAAATCACAAGAGAGAAAAATGGAGGAGTATCAGACTATCAGTATCAATATATTGAAGACTTGAGAGCAAAAAATCCAATACAAGCAGCTAGCTAGAGACATCATGGGGTTGGATTATTGTTGAAATAATGTTTTAAGTTGCAGTTCATTTCATTGTTATTTTTCAGCTTTGAATTATTCTTTCTGTTTGTTATGCATATTCCTGTTTAATAGGACCACTCAGCTTAGCTTGATCTGGTCTTATCTGTTTCCTTTTCTTTAGGAATTGTTGAGCTAGACTTCTGCAATTCTGTTATTCCTTGTAAGGCTATTTATAGCCAATTCCAGTTGATGAATAAGATATGTTTTCTTTCTACTTATCTTCTCTGAAATCAACATTTGGTATCAGAGCTTGCAATTAAAATTGTGAGAAGCAGCAACTATCTACACAAGAGTTAGAAAGAAACTAAAGGGTTAGAGAGAAACACGAGAGACAGAGAGGAAAATGTCAATGGAGGGGAATTTTGTGCAACCTTCAATCCCAAAGTTTGATGGTCATTATGATCACTGGTCCATGCTGATGGAAAACTTTCTTCGTTCAAAAGAGTACTGGACGTTGATAGAGAATGGAATACCTGCAGTAGCAGAAGGAGTCATGACAGAAGCTCAGAAGAAAACCATTGATGATCTGCGACTAAAAGATCTGAAAACAAAGAACTACCTTTTTCAAGCCATTGATCGGTCTCTCTTGGAAACTATTCTCAAGAGAGACACGGCCAAGGATATCTGGGATTCTTTAAGGCAAAAGTATCAAGGCACGACAAGGGTTAAACGTGCTCAGTTGCAAGCACTGCGCAAAGAATGGGAGACACTACAGATGAAGACTGGTGAATCTGTAAACGAGTACTTTGCTCGTACTCTTACAATAGCCAACAAAAAAAGAATTCACGGGGAGAAGATGGATGATGTTGCTGTCATTGAGAAGATTTTGCGTTCTATGACTACAAAATTTGATTATGTAGTCTGTGCAATTGAGGAGTCCAATGATGTGGAAACAATGTCCATTGATGGACTGCAGAGCAGTCTATTAGTTCATGAACAACGTATGAACTATCATACAATTAATGAAGAACAGGCCTTGAAGGTGACTTATGGTGACACTACAGGTGGAAGAGGAAGGGGCCAAGGAGTTTTTCGAGGAAGAGGAAGAGGGCGCAACAGCAGACAATTTTTTGATAAGTCAAATGTGGAGTGCTATTACTGCCATGAATTTGGACATTTCCAGTTTGATTGTCCAAAGAGGGAGCTCAGGGCAAATTTTACAGATGCCAGTGAAGAAATGTTGCTGATTGCATATACAGATGACATAAAAATCAGTTCACATTAGGACTGGTTTTTGGACTCGGGATGTAGTAACCACATGTGTGGAACGAAGGAGCTTTTCTGCGTTCTTGATGAACATTTCAGAGAGATAGTGAAGCTTGAAAATGGCTCAAGCTTAACAGTCATAGGGAAAGGGAATGTAATGGTTCGGTTCAATGACAAGACTCAAGTTATCACTGGTGTTTTCTTTGTGCCTGGTCTAAAGAGCAATCTGCTGAGTATTGGTCAGCTCCAAGAGAAGGGTCTTGCAATTCTAATTCAAAATGGGAAATGTAAGATTTATCACCCTGCTCAAGGATTGATCATTGAGACCACAATGTCATCAAATAGAATGTTCATTCTACTTGCTCAATGTCAAACAAATAAGCAAACTTGCTGCAATGCAATGACTGAAGAATCAGCTAGGGTGTGGCATCGCAGATATGATCATCTGCATTACAATGGATTGAAAACCCTTCAGAAGAAAAATATGGTGCATGGATTGCCTCAAATCCAAGAGCCTGCGAAGCTGTGTGAAGAGTGTATGCTAGGGAAGCAGCTAAGGGATCCCTTTCCAAATCACAGCACTTGGAGAGCAACAAAAGTGCTTCAACTGGTGCATGCAGATATCTGCGGACCAATCAGCCCCATCTCAACCAGCAACAAAAGGTATTTCCTCAGTTTTATTGATGACTTTAGTAGGAAAATATGGGTCCATTTCTTAACTGAGAAAAGAAGCATTCAATGTCTTTAGAAGTTTTAAGAATTCTGTTGAGAAGGAATCAGGGACCTATTTGGGTGGATTAAGGACCGATCGTGGTGGTGAGTTCAACTCCAATGAATTCAAAAATTTCTGTGTTGAACATGGAATACGAAGGCAATTAACAGCAGCATTCACACCATAACAAAATGGTGTGGCCGAAAGAAAGAATCGAACCATTATGAATATGGTTCGAAGCATGCTAACCGAGGAAAAACTTCCAAAAATTTTCTGGCCTGAAGGTGTTAATTTGTCAGTTCATGTACTGAATTGTAGTCCCACGTTTACTGTGAAAAATATCACCCCAGAAGAAGCATGGAGTACAATCAAGCCTTCAGTCTCATATTTCATGATTTTTGGATGTATTGCATATGTCCATATTCTTGACAATAAGAGAACAAAGCTTGACAATAAAAGCTTAAAGTGTGTTTTACTTGGTGTTAGTGAAGAATCAAAGGCCTATCGATTGTTTGATCCAATCTCCAAAAACATTATCATCAGCCGAGATGTGAAGTTTGAAGAAGAAGGAACCTGGGATTGGAATCAAACTCATGCAAATACCACCTTGACTGATCTCGACTGGGGTGATAACAATCCAGATAACATGGGTACAGCAACAAGGAGAAGCAGTGAAGATGATGAAACTGATAATGCAACCGATAGCATGGGCCCAACAGAAATTAGTGACAGTGTAGATGGATCAGGTGCAGCTGTAACATTCAATGAAGATGTCACAGCCATATCAGTTCCTAACAGGGGAACCACGTCTGCAGTCACAGGTGACAGACATTCAATAGAGGGCAGACTAATAAGATCACCAGGCTGGATGCAGGACTATGAATGTGGGGATGGCTTGTCTGAAGAAGAAGATGATTATGCTTTTTTGGCTTTCTATGCAGGCAGTCCCATAAGTGATCCTTTGAGCTACAATGAAGCAATGAAAAGTGAAAAGTGGCAGAAAGCCATGGAAGCAGAAATTGAGGCAATTGAGAAGAACAACACTTTGCAGCTCACTATGCTACCAAAAGAAGGAAAATTGGTGGGAGTGAAATGGATCTTCAAGACAAAACTTAAAGAAAATGGTGAGGTTGACAAGCACAAAGCTCGTCTCGTAGCAAAGGGATACACGCAACAACATGGCATAGATTACGAAGAAGTCTTTGCACCGGTAGCTCGTCTAGACACAATTCGGTTGATCATATCACTTGTAGCTCAGAAAGAGTGGGTTATCTATCAGCTGGATGTCAAGTCAGCCTTTCTACATGGTGAGTTAAATGAAGAAGTCTATATTGAGCAACCTCCTGGCTTTGTGACAAAGGGAAAAGAACAGATGGTATACAAGCTAAAGAAAGCATTGTATGGACTTAAGCAGGCACCTCGTGCATGGTACAGTCGAATTGAATTGTATTTCACAGCTCAAGGTTTCAAGAAATGTCCCTATGAACATACATTGTTCATCAAAACAAGAGGTGAAGGTAAACTTCTAGTTGTGTGCCTTTATGTTGATGATTTATTATACACTGGAAATGATGACAGTATGTTTGCTGAATTTAAACAATCCATGATGAGTGAGTTTGAAATGACTGATTTGAGAAGGATGCACTATTTTTTGGGAATTGAGGTTCAGCAAAATTCGACTGGTATCTTTATTGGGCAGAAGAAATACACACAGCAGGTATTGGAGAAGTTTAAGATGAATGAATGCAACTCTGTTACTAATCCTATTGTCCCAGGAACAAAGCTGTGCAAGGATCATGGTGGAACTAAAATAGACAGTACACTATACAAACAAATCATGGGTAGCTTGATGTATTTAACTCACACACGCCCCGATATTATGTTTGTAGTATGTCTACTCAGCAGATATATGAAATGTCCCACTGAACTACACTTAATGGCTGCTAAGAGGGTATTTAGATACTTAAAGGGAACCATCAATTTCGGGGTGCTCTACAGGAAAGGAGGATCTGAAAGTCTTAGTGCATACTGAGATAGTGGCTACGCTGGTGATGTTGAAGATCGCAAAAGTACCTCAGGCTATGTATTTATGCTCAGTTCAGGAGCAATTTCATGGTCATCGAAAAAACAACCCATAGTGACACTTTCCACTACTGAAGCTGAGTTTATCTCAGCAACATCATGTGCGTGCCAGGCCATATGGCTGCGAAGAATTCTGCAACAATTGGGACAAAATCAAGAGGAATCTACAACATTCCACTGTGACAATAGCTCTGCCATTAAGCTCTGCAAAAATCCAGTACTACACGGACGTAGCAAACATATTGATGTTCGTTTTCATTTCATTTGAGAGCTCACCAACATGGGGGTCGTGGAAGTAATACACTGCAACACACAGAATCAGATTGCAGACATAATGACAAAACCATTGAAGAATGATGCTTTTGTGAAGCTGCGTGGTTTAATGGGAATCTGCTCTATGCCCAGTATAAACTGATGCAACTGGCATGCAGTTTAAAGGAGGATGTTGAAATAATGTTTTAAGTTGCAGTTCATTTCATTGTTATTTTTCAGCTTTGAATTATTCTTTCTGTTTGTTATGCATATTCCTGTTTAATAGGACCACTCAGCTTAGCTTGATCTGGTCTTATTTGTTTCCTTTTCTTTAGGAATTGTTGAGCTAAACTTCTGCAATTCTGTTATTCCTTGTAAGGCTATTTATAGCCAATTCCAGTTGATGAATAAGTTGATGAATAAGATATGTTTTCTTTCGACTTATCTTCTCTGAAATCAACAATGTCATCATTGGTTACCACGTGAGGTGATCATTGCTAATTAACTATTCATGTTTTTGCATGATTGAATATTGTCAGCGTGATTACTGGACATCCACACAGGATTTGCTTGATCAATCAAGCAAATCCTGTGTGGATGTCCAGTAATCACGCTGACAAATATCTTGACACTACTTTTCCCTAATTTTAATTTTGCTTCCTCTTTCTATAGATCAACTTTTGTTTTGATTCCCGAGAAGGAGCTGCCAGACATAATTAGAGAGCCAAGAATGATCACAATTCAAGTTCCTGCGTTGCACATTTTCTCCAAATCGGATTCTCTCATTTTCAGAAAGAAAAAATATTTTGTCATGTTCAAATGGAGGAATTAATTTAATTGTTTGATTAATCGATATATTATAATTTTGCATTAACCCTGCTGAAAATTCTTTCTTAAGACCTTGATTAAAAAAAAACTCTTACAACTATTTTTTTTAAACTACAATCACAAAAATTATAACAATACTTTCTAAGCTCAAAGAAAAATAATGTTCGTAGATAAGTTTTTGTAGTTTTTTTAAATATAATTGAGTTGTCCAAAACTGCACAATCACAAATTTGGATATACCCTTGTAAATCTTTTCCTGAACTAATTCTGAAAACATGGATGTTCGGGTTAGCTTTTTTAGATTAACGTGAGTGTTTGAGTCAGCTTGCACATACCTCGATTAATTTTACGGGCTCTGAAGTTAATGATCATGTAAGCCTCCAGTGGCTCTCAAGTTTGTAAAATTTGAAGAACAAATTCAAGACCTGACCGGTTGAACTATAGCTTTAAATCTTATAAGATACTTCTTTTTGTGTAAGGCGGGCGTGCTTCGACTTGCCATTGTTGGTTCCTTCCCAATTTTATAATTTCCTTTGAATATCCTCCTGGAAAATCCAGTTGCGAGTGCTCCATGCATCTTGTCGGCCTTGGATGTGGACATGTTATGGCTTGGTGAATTGGTGAAGATTGGATCTTGCTTAACCATTCACGCTTTAAGGGAACATGTATATATATAATCACAATTGTTTAAACTATTCAACGATTCGCAACATATGGAATGGAAAATGTGAAATATCTCAACAGTACTAGTGATCAACTCCACAAAGAGATCTTCTGGATAAAATTAAAAAAAAAATACCCACAAAAATCAGATAAAGAAATTGTTTTTTGTCTGGATTAACCCATAAAGAGTGATAAAATATACTGTTTAAGGCCTGTTTGTTTGTTGGAAAGTAGTTTTTTTTTTTTAAAGTGAATTTCGGAAAAGTGAATTATTTTCCGATGTTTGGTATTATAATGAAAAATAAGTTGGAAAATATTTTTCAGTGTTTGGTTATATCATGAAAAATAAGCTGAAAATAATTTATTAATGTTTTATTTTTTTCAAGTTTATTAAAATAATGAGAAACAAATCTTACAAATTAAAAAGTTGAATGAGAATGAAATTGAAAAAACTATAATTACATAAATTATCTCAAATAAAATAAATAATAATCAAAATAATAGAAATCAAATCTAAAAAATAAAAAAATTGAAAGATGAAGAAATTAAAATAATAATAATTAATATTTCATAAATTATTTCAAATAAAATAGGTAACAATCAAAAGAATGAGGACCAAATTTGATAGATAAAAATTTTCAATTAAAAAATGATAAGGAAAAAGCAAAATAAAAATGATGACCAAAGTTAACATAAAAATTAAATTCTAAGGGATGAAATTGAAAAACAAATATTCAAAACAAAATATATATAGCAATCAAAAGTTTGAGAACCAAATTTGATATAATCAGTAAATAATATGACATTTCTAAATTTTCACAACTTCCGGAAAATGTTTTCCACCAAAAATAAAAGAAAAACACTTTCCTGAAAACCAAGTTAAATTTTTCTTTGACTGTAGAGTGTTTTCCATTGATCAACTTTTCTAATAACAAACAAATACAAAAAAGTTTGAAAAGTGATTTTTCTTAAAATCACCTTCCAGAAAACAAACACATCTTAAGATTCAAAATCCAAATGATGAGACTAAAAGCTCCAAAATCTCACCGAAAAAAAGACAATTGAAGATAAGAAAATAAATGGTAAATAAAAAATCAAAGAAGCTCCGAGCATTCTATACTGATTCTCAAGGTCTTGAAGCATTAGAAGAAAAATGAGGGTTTTTCAGGTTAGACAATCCTGGAAAAAAAAAAAGATTAGAATAGCAAAATCAGATACCACCAAGTAGGTACATTACTCTCCATGAAAACAGATGGTGAGACTAAAATCATAATTCAAAACATTGACAAGTACATGCAAGAAGAAGAAATATTGGCTGACCCACAAAATTATAATTGATCAAAGACAATTGAAGATACTTACTTATATAAGGAACAAACCAATGAGCTGGAGAGTCTGAAACAAATCTTGAAGAACAAATTAATACGTGGGGCTAGAGTCTAGTGGTGATGATCCAATTGGAAACTCAAAGGTGAAGCAAATTGAAAAGGATGTTGATGATGCAATAAGAGAACTTTCTGAGTGTTTTTCAATATGCATTTGACTAAAAATCAAAATTGTTATGGTCAAACCATCTAGTAGGCGGTCTAGTGGTAAAAATTTAGAATCAAGGAGTTTGCTTCCCCTGTGGTCTCAGGTTCAAGTCATGTGATTGCTAATATTGATAACCACTAGAGGTTTACATGATCGTTAACTTCAGGACTTGTGGGATTAGTCAAAGTATATGAAAGCTGACCCGAACACCCAAGTTTGGATGCATCAACAAGGTTTTCTAATAGAATCAACCGCATTAGATAATAATTGACCATGATGAATCAATTGTGATCGAACATTAACTAGCTAGAATCAAGCATGATGATCATGAATTTATTTCCTAGTTATATTAGAATTTATTTCCTAGTTAAGGTACATAATCTTGTTTTGATTTTCCTAGTTAGCTAGGAGTCAGAATTAAGATAAAGAAATTAACAGTTTAGATTTTCCCAGATTACAAAGATTTGGTTTAAGTTCTCATATAAGCAGCTTCATGCATTATTTTCAACAGTAGAAATTAAGAGAAAGAGACTAATATTAATACTATTGACTTTATATATTTCTTCATAATTTAGAATTTAAAGTTTATAATTTTCTCAACAAATTCGGCTTTAATTTTATGACTTAAGAATCTCTAATTAAGACAACAATACAATTACAAATAACAGTTTTTGAATAAATATATTACCAAGCATAACCCTTATTATTTATATACATATCCTAATTTGAATATTTATCAAACATAGGAAAATGGAGTACAATGAAGATGAATTATATATTAATGGAGGAGAAAGGAAATAAAAATTAATTTTTAATTTTAAAACTTTATTCTTTAGTTATTTATTTATTTTTGAATCAAACATATATATTATTTATTAAGAAATCAATCTTCTTGATGAATCAAATAAAAATGGTAAATTTTTTACATATAAAACTAAATCTTATCCTCGAGAATTAATTAATCATAACCATAAGTTTAATATTCATATTTTCTCTTGTATTCATCCACCATCTTTTTCATCAAAATCAACAATAACATGCATTCTAAAAATATTTTAAACAAAAATATATTAGATAATAATATAAATTATATTCTGAGACCTCACATATAAATCATATATTGGACCTCACTTAATAATTTAATCTTTTAAGTGAGGTCTGAGAATATAATTTATATTATTTTTTAACAATATAAAATATAAAAAAAATATATTAAATGAGAAAATAATTATCTTATTTATATATCAAAGCTGTTAGAAAATTCATCTTATTTTAGATTCCGACAATGTAAAAAAAAAAAAAAAACTAGAGACCGAACAAAAGGAAAGGACAAGAAAAAACCTTGATGGGTGATAATCTAAAAATCTCTCTCTCTCTCTCTCTCTCTCTCTCTCTTACGATGCAATCCGAGGAAAGTTGGTGTGGGGCCTCCCCATTGACAAGTCCAAGATTCATTGATGCCACGCTGGCCAAAGTAGACACGCACCCTAATTTGAGACAAGCGATGCTTAATTTTTGTGGGACCCAAAATCATAACACCTCAGCTAAACTCTTGTCTTCGATTGGCAAATCTTGAAATCAAAGACTTTGTGCGCTCCTACGTATGTATGTCATTTTGTTATGCGTTTCCCACATGGTTCGAGTTGAGACTTGCATATCCATATTTGTCGGATCTCATTCCCGGATTAGATGATTGTTATTGTGGTAGCTATTATAATTATAATTTTAAAAAAATTATTTTATAAAAAATATTTTTAGTTGAGATTGGGTTGAAAAAATATATGTTTGGTTAAAACTGTGGTTGAAATTGAGATTGAACAAAAAGTAGTTTAATGTATTTGGTTAAGGATACTTTTGAAATTGAGGTTATAAAATAATTTAAAAATATATATATTAATATTTATGGTTTTTAATTTAAATATTGTAAATTTAACTATTGCTATTACATTATGAAATAAATCATACTTTATATATAAAAAAAATTAGTGTTCCATTAAATTATCTACAATTCCATTACGTACAAAATTCATCCGACAAGAACTACAAAATTTAGTAAAATATTATCAGGAATAAAATTGAGATTACAGTACGAGTAAATTTAATTCACCTTAAACTAATTTTTTTAAAAAACAAAAAAAAATTGTTGTTCACGTGAATAGTGAACAGTGCGAGTGAAATCAATTAACTGCACTGGTTTTTTTAAGAAAAAAGACTGTTCACTTTAGTGAACAGTGCGACAGTGAAGCATGACTCCACTGAGCATTAGAAATCCCCACGAGAAGCTGCTTCTCCAAAACCTGCGGCACGGCTGCAAAGTTGGTGGGTCCTACCAAGCAAAATTACTTTTTTTTTCTTTACCAAACACTGATATGTGTGGCTGCGGGTGAACCTCACCCGCAACCACATTACCAAACAGTATCTAAATCACAAAAGAGTCTAGATTATTTGTGTATCGTGCAATAGGTTATTAAAATAATCTATATCAATTATTTCTATTAAAAATAAATTGTTTTTAATTTATTGATCTTGACCATTTTAAATTTAAATAAGGTCAATTGAATTATTTAAAACTCCTTTGATTAATTAGATTTCATTGAGTCAATACTAATTTTCTCTTCAATTTAAAATCCAATCTGAATTAGACTGTAAATTATAATTTTTTCGGATTAGATCATGACGGCTTTAATAATGCACCAATATCAACATGCTAAGTTGTTTTCCAACAATTGAGTGAATGTAGAGACTTTATTGGATAAATAGAGTGCTTAAAAGGGTATAAAAAGAAAGCAAAATTAAAGGGAGAATAGAAGATTACAGAATCATTACTATTTGTGTTTTGCAATTGTGCGCACTAAAAGAAGCTTTGCTTTCTACCACTTGTACTACAAGTCGTTTCGTTGAGTTACGGATGTGCTCCCATCTCTTTCTTTAGGGGCGGTGGAAGCTCGACTAGGAAGGTTTGGAGGGAAAGAGAATAATAGATCGACTTAGAGCGGTAAGCTTATTCTCTGG
>Ga0325404_1002331_pt1 | contig 20322 bp, 10 predicted proteins | sample PopdelMetagenome_18_FD_205664 | JGI IMG/M metagenome (GOLD analysis project Ga0325404, IMG submission 205664) | Populus deltoides microbial communities from Bellville, Georgia, United States - Xylem-Control-R1 | ecosystem: Host-associated > Plants > Phyllosphere > Stem > Wood/Secondary xylem... | reverse complement strand
TTAGATTTTGATATCTTAGTTTGAGTTTTGAGTTTTGATGTTTTACAAATAATTTAAATAAATTAGTAGCAATTCATATTATTTAAGGATCAAACGAGAGTAATAGAATATTTGAAAGTGTGGTAATAGTTGTTTTTTAAAGTGTTTTTCACTCGAAAAAGTATTAAAATAATTTTTTTAATTTTTTTTATAGTATTACATCAAAAATCTCAAAATAAAAATTAAAAAATTCAAATTTTAATAATAATAAAAAAAACTTTTAAGTGGTGCCTAAAGAAAAGAAAAAAAAAAACAGAGAGAGGGAAAAGCCCAAAACTTTAAACTAATGTAAAACTCTTAAACCATAAACAAAGCCCAAAATAAATTCTTAGATCGCAAATCAAAGCTCAAAGGCCTAATCAAAACCAAACCCAAAATACCAAAACTTTAAACTGATGTTTATTGAATTAATATGCCTAATCAAAAGAATATATACGGGTAGCTCATGGACAATACAAGTCACCCTGTTTGCTTTCTTCAACAAGGACACATGCAGTGTTAGATGTATCATGGCTCTTAAAGAAGCTAGAAGATGAAGACTACTTTTACCCTCTTTATATTTGATTTGAGAGGGGCGATAGTAAGAAGAGGCTAATTTTAGAACTAGTTTCCTAGTCATGGATTACCGTTGATAAGCTTAAAGCTTTAAATAAACCCAGTCCCAACATCAAACTATATTTGAGCCCTTTTTTTTTTTGTTCTTTAGAATCCATACTAAAATTCATTTCAAGCGTACGCAGGCAATGGTCTTCATAGGCTAGAAAATGAAACATTTTCATGCTTGTTTTGTTAGCACACATCACGACATCTGCTCTTATAAGTCAGTAAAGGTAGTGGAAATGACTAAAACCAGCAAATCAAAACTGCTCTTACTTGACAAAGAATCAGCTACATTGCTCTTTTTTCCCCTTCTTGTAAACAATTTTGTAATCCAACTCCAAAAGCTTTACTAATCAAGTACAGTTGCTAGGAAGAGTAGCCTTTTCTCTAACACGATTGAGTCTTTAATGATCCATATTAATGATGAAATGATTTAACACTAGATAATGATGCCACTTTTTGATAGCATATATTACGACAAGCAACTCTTTCACACAGACCGATGATAATTGATGCCTATAAGAAAGACCTTTACTGATTTAGGTTATGGGTTGCCTTCTTGCATGAGGACTGCACCAATACTCATTCCATATGCATCAGTCTCCACTATAAAAGGTTTTTCATACTCAAGCAAAACTAAAATAGGGGCTATCACCATTGCTTTTTTTTTTTTTTCAGAAGTAGTGTGAGCTTTGGAATTGCATATAAATTGTTCTTTTTTAAGCAAGTTAGTCAATGGTAGACTTAGAACCCTATATTTTCTATTAAGCCTCTTGTAATATCCTATAAGGCCTAAGAAACCTTGCAGCTGCTTCAATGTTTTCAGGAGAGGCCATAGCTGGATTATTGATACTATTTTTGGGTCAGTTGACACTTTCTTCTTACTAATGTAAGGTGTAATTATCGATCCAGCTTATAAAGAGTAGTCTTCCACATTTGTAACATAACACACAAATGAACCAAATGCTCATCAACATGTTTACCGAGAACTAAAATGTCATCAGAAATACAAGAACAAAATTTAGAAGGTACTGCGAGTGTAATTCATGAGGTTATAAAATGTAGATATAACATTTGTTAATGCAAAAGTATTCTTTGATACTCATGTGTTCTGAAGTTAATTTTAGAGATATCAGTTTGATGCATTTTAATTTAGTGATACTCAATCTAAGGTTCAATTTGAAACACACCACAATCCTCTTCAACTCGTCTAACAGCTCGTTAATGATAGATATATGATATTTTTCTTTAATTCTATGTTTGTTCAACACCCTATAATCCATAAATATTCTCCAATAGTTATCTTTTCTTTTTCCTAATATTATTGGAGAACAAAAATGACTAAATCTAGAATGAATTATACATAGATTAAGCATCTCCTAAACCAATCTTTCAATAACATCTTTCTACAAGTTTAGATACCGATAAAGTTTTAGGTTGAACAAAGATATGCATTCCTTCAACATAATTCTATGATCTTGAAATCTGTGAGATTCTAGTTTTTTTATAGAGTGCCAAAAACATCTTGATACTCTAATATAGCTCTACAAATCCCTTCCTCACAAACATGTGATCCTCATTATTTACACATCTTTTACGTAGCATTTAGCCTTTAGATGCTCTATAATTCTCACTTTTATATATATAGGGGAGAGAATAAATGTGAACATCATTTTATAACCCTTTTCTGCAATTATTTTCCCATTCTCACTTATTCCATCATTTTAATCTTCACACTACTAGTATTCATAAACATAAATTTCTTATCTTCTACCATGAGTCTTATTAATGGGTAGTCATTGCACCTCCAATATAATACCATAACACCCCTAAATTAATAATTAACTTGTCTCGTGTAAACTTCTCATCTTGTATTTTTCCCACAATAACCCTTTAACATAAAGATCTTTCTTATCAATTTTTTTTTACATTTATAAGATCCAAGGAACATAAGTAAACACTTTAATCTTTCAGTTATTTTGTCATTCATAAAGTTATATGTATTACCCGAATTGATGAGGATGTACATGTTATTTCAACCCACCTTCCTATAGACCTTCATGGTTTGAAAGTGATATTTCTAAATAATGCATAAGTGGATATAAAAAGATTATTTCTTCAAAATGAGTTACTACACCCTCTACCTAACCATCCATCATATCTTTTTTCCCCTTTCTACATAAAATTCTTTTTTTCTTTTGTATTTATGATTCGGAGTATAAGTTTCTTGCACTAGTAACATTGAGCTTTTTCCTTTTTTTTGTCATTGTTTCAAATTCCATTGTTGTGTAAACAGCTTTGAGACAATTTATTTGTGACAAGTAAGTTGAATTAGGCTCTAGTTGAGTGTGGTGAGATTTAAGTAGTAAGAATGTTAAATATTTTGGTGTTAGGGTAAAGCAGAGATGAGTTTTTTATGATTTACTTTAAAAACTCATACTTTGCCAATTATATAGCATCATTGAGATCATTAGGCTTCCTTTTTTTCATAGCATATTGCCATTATGACTTAAACCCTAATGAATTTGTAAAAACTTTAGATTGGATTTGGCTTTATATTTGAACTTCATATTCTCTGTAAATAAAGTCTCTTATTGAAATAGAAGACCCTTATATACTTTATTTAATAAACTGTAGAAGGAAAATAAGTTCATTGAAGAGAAGGAGAATGAAGAGTGTAAGGCAGTGTATGTTTGTTCTTGTATGAACTCGTGGTTGTTCTTTTTAAGTGAACTTTTATGTCTACCTAGTGACCCAAGATATTGATACACCTTGATCACATGAGCTTATCTCGTAGAGAGTAGAATAATGATGGAGAATAATTACTTTTTCTTATAGGTAACTTGAAAAAATTATTGTTGGTTATTGTGCCTTGTTGTTTTATTGGTGGATAAGTTAATGTCAATGAGTAATTGGCTATAACCGTTGGTGCTCTTTTAGAAAACAAGTTAGCAAATATAGCTATTAGTGAGAAAAGTATGAGTTATATTGATAGTTTCTGTGTAAGTATAGGAGAGTTCAATGATGTACTTTCTTAGAAGTCATAACTCTGCATTGTGGTATATGTCAATGTTGGGCTTTGGTGGATCGAGTCGAAAAATATAGCAGGTAGCCCAACAAGCCAGTCCTATCTTAAAAATAGATAGCTTTTTATTCTTTTAATGGACATGTCAGTATTTCTTCTAATTTTGTATCATCATTACCCCCTAGTCTTTCAAATATTAATGTCTGAAAAATTAACCAATAAAAGAGAGGGAGAAAACTCTTATTGTCTTATGCATGTCATGTTAGCTTTTTACAACTGTTGTTTACATGGCATACAAGAGAGATAAGAATTTGGTTGGCTAGTTTGCTCCTTGTAGGATGGAGAACACTTTTATTTGAGATGGAGAACGCTTTATGATTATGGTAAAGCGTTATGTGTAGAGACCTTTCATGGATATATAGATATTTCATTAAAGACATAACGATTTTGTATGAAAATTTCATCGAAGACATGAAGAATTCATTGAAGATAGGGAGTTATAGAGAGTTTATTGGAGATGTGGAGATTTTATAGTGGAGATATTGAGAAAGACTATTGCTATTATTAAAAAAAATTAAAAATATTTTCTCTAAAATTAGAGGTATAATTTATATATATTATCTAATCTTAGTCGATGTATCATATGATATGTCGATCTCTTTCTCTTTCTGTTCAAGTTGCATTTTCTTTCTTATAAATTATTAAAGGTAACCTCTAATGATCAATATTTTTATCTTTTTTCATTACTTTTTTTTTTAACTTTTAGAAGAGTTTGGTCGAGAAAAGTATATAATAGTTCATATAAGAAATAATTTTAAACTCTACTAATTAGGACTTCAATGGTATTAAACTCGAGTAGACTTTTCATGTTGAGCATATCCTTATTAAACCTCTAATGATATGCTATAATGCTTTCATCTTCTTGTTGTGTGATGGAAAAGAGCCTGGTTGTGCTCTTTTTAGCTAGTATACTTATATTGAAACGGGAGATGCGTTTGGTCTAGCGATTATGAAATCTAATGATAGAGTCTGACTCTAGGTTGTATATCATGCTTGAGCAAATCCATGGATTTGTTAGTTTATGTTTTTGAGTGTTTAAACATGTTTTAGAATGTTGCTCGAACACATTGGAATCAATTTTCATAATGAAAAAACAAAGTATAACCTAAGATTACCTAAAGAGGTCATTCTGCCATTTATGCTTGAACGAGGGGTTTCGACTAAATAAGAATGGTGCAGGATTGAATTGTTATGTGATGAATTTGCATGATTGTTAAAGTGTATATCAATGTATTAATATTGGTAAATTAAGAAAGAAATTGGAAGGAAATCCAAGGTTGGGGAACTTGACAAGATTTGGTCACATAAGGAAAAAGATATAAAAATAGGTTTTTGTATTATGATTCATTGTTTTGATTTATGTTAAAACTTGAATTCAAACCCATTAAAATAATTTTAGAATCATGAAATTGGAATGAATGTCTTGAAAACATAAATGTTAATTTTTTGCCACTAATACTTGATAAAAAGAAAAGGAATGATAGGAAATCTCAGTCTAAGTGAAAGTGTGCTAATGACCAACATTATATAGCGATATAACTTAGGTAAAAAGGGTTAGGTTAATGAACTCATATATCTAAGAAAAAAAAATGGTATGTTAAGTATAAAAATTTGGATACATCAATGTTAGCTGATGTGTTTGAATGCTTTGTTATTCATTATTGTTTGAATAAAGGAACGTATATTAAGTAAATGGTAGATTTGGACCCTATGATATTTGAAAACTAAGGGTGAACATTAAATCCTATGATTTTCTTTGTTATTGATTTATAAACATGAGTTAAATGGGATTCAAAATTAGATTTCTAGGTCATATTGATGTGGTTATAATGGATTATAATCTTGTTGATACAAAGAAGACAGCTAGAGTTGGACAATAAATTAGAACACCGGAATATAATGAAGCTCCAGGTAGGTCTTCAACACCTTGACTCTTAGAATTTAAACTATCATTTAAGTAGTTATTTCTAGTAGCATCGTTTTTTAATAATGAAATAATCACGTTGTGAAAAGAACAAGTTAATAAATATTAGGAAATGCAAAGTATACATTGGTTATGATACGAGATATTGAAAGACAATATTTATATGGGTGTTTAATGTGAAAGGTCAGAACAAGATAATAAAGGTTGTAACCAAAATAGTATAAATAGGGCATGTTAATGGAAGTGAAAAAAGACATTGATTTCTAAAATCAAAATGTATACATACATGATGAAGTGAAATCGTGTATTCACAATATGAATATTGGATTCTGGAAGTGAAATGTCACACTTAGTAGTCCAAAATTGAGCATTTTGAATGGGTAGTATTGATTATAAAAGTTAGCATTTTGAATGGGCGGTATTGCATTTGGTTGTACAAGAGAGTATACATAAAAGAATGGTTATGCAGGGTATTCGAAATGGATAATAAAAATGCAATATCATTATTCATATTTGGATTTGAGATAAAGGAATTGTATAAGTGTAAATACAATAAGGTATTAGGTAAATTGTGAGGTGAGTATGAAGAGTTTCGGGTAAAGGTAACCTAGTGAGATATGTAAGGTGTTATGATGAATATGATTTTGGTTGAAATGAAATAATGTATTGGGTATGTTACCAAGAAACACATGAAGAACTTAATATAAGAGGTTTAAGAGTAATGTTAGATTAGTCTACCACTATGTGGAGATTAATCAGTGGTTATCAATGAGTGACATTGTTTGATTAGTCTGCCAGGATATGGAGACTCATGGCATCAGTGGTTATTAATGACTAACATTATTTAGTTAGTTTGACATGTTGTGGAGACTAATGACATCAATGGCAACTGAAGACCTACATTGTTTGATCTACTTAACCAGGTAATTAGAGGCCAGAGTTATCAAGACCCCCGTTATATAGATGAATGGTAGTTACTAAAAGTGTAATAGGCTAATGGATGATCAATTAACTCAAAGATAATGTGATGGATGCCATTATGAGTAGCATCCATGGAAAGAAAAACTGTATAGTGATGGCAGCACACTATAGGGAAGTTAAGAAATTTTAGGGAAAAGAATATGAGAATTTAAGGGTCATTATGATAGCTTATGTTAAGTTAGGAATTTGATATGAAGACCAAAAAATGAAAAGTATTGGACTATTGAGAGATTCTGGATGCATGAAAGTGAAGGCTTGTATGTTGGGTTACATGTTTAAGTAAAGTCACATGTTGCATGGAAATAAATGAATATCATTAGAGTATGTGCAAGGTTTAGACCTTACACAATGTGCATTAATGATGATAATCCTTTTTAATTGGGTTGACAATGTGAAATTGAGTAAAAATCTCAATAGAATCCTAATAATAATTATGATGTAATCTGTCTCTCTAATAGGCTCACAGCTCCTTAAATAAAACTAAAAAAATCAACCTAAACAAACTTAAAAATTAGAAAATAAAAGAAAATAAAAAAGTCCTAAACAAATTAGGAAAAAAAATTTTCAATCTCAATATTTGATTTCCTAAACTAAATAGAAAAAAAATAAAAACACTATAAACAAAAATATTTTCTTAAATTAAATAGAAAATTACAATAACTAATAAAAATAATTTCTCTAAAAATCTTCTTACATCGTATTGTGAGAAAACAATCTCTCATATTATATTAATCTAAATATAGACAATTTACATAAAACTTGTTAAAAAAAGAATTTATTTTTTTCTAATTGTTCTAAAAAAAACTCTAATTGTTAAAAAAAGATATATAGCAAATAAAAAGGACTAGAGTTTCATTGTATTACATGTTGAAGATACTTTTAAGTTAGCAAATTATGCTTTACAAATTAAGAGTTTTAAATCTTTTAAAATCAAGATATTTGTTTTTTAATTTTGGTCTCATTAACCTCCAATACTAAAAGAACTAGAGTTTCTTATAGTATTTTACTGTTCATATAATAACAAAACACTTTAATAAAAATTTTAATCAGTTTATAACAATTTCATGTTGCGGTTCATTTGGTTGAGGCACGCATAACAATGATGCAAGGTGTAAGTTTGAGTGTCGAATGACACATTTATTTTATGAATTATGATAGATGATATATTGTCTATCACTTATTTTTTTATTTTCAAAAAATAAAAGGGTGAAAAAAAAAGGTCTATTATAGATGAGTTAGGCTTTGGGGCTAACTCTTTGCTCTCTTTTTCTTTTTACACTTCAAATTTTTTTTTACCAGATTCACTTGTTTTTCAGTTTTAACATGGTTTTTAAATAATATTATAGATTTTTATTTAAATCTTAATAATTTATTTTTCAATAATTATGTATTTGCTATGAAAATAATAGTACTAATAATAAATTATTTATTAAAATTCAATTGAATAAGTGTTTTTTCTTTAACATTTTTAAATGGATTGTGAAAATAATTTTATCACACTTATGACTTTCTTATCTTTCAATCACACAAACTATGGACATATTATTTTGACATTTAATTAGCTAACTTGTTTTAAAAATTATAAAATATTTTCTTAAATAAGAAAAATAATTTCAATTAAAAATATATTGTTTACTAAGATAAATAAGAAATACATTAATAGAAAATGTTTTCAAAATGATTTTATTTCAAGGTTAATAACATTACTATAAAATCTTTTTTATATTTATTTTTTTTAATTCTCATCTTAGATATACAAACTAATTTTCACTTAATGGGATGATGATTTTGCATTACTCCCACCAAACAACATATTTATGAAAAATATTGAAAATAAATCCTTATGTTTTTTATTTATTCAAAGCAATGGTCTCTGCATATTTTTCTAAGTTATATTTTACAAAACATTGTTTTAGAAAAATGAATTAAATTCAATAACAATATATCCAAGTATAATTTTAAGAAATAAAAGGAAATAAAATCAAAGTCCCGTGATCCCAAATTTCATGAGAAAAAGATGAGTCATATACAAATAGTACAAAAATGGCGGCAACGCACAGTACAAAACTCGTCGCCTTATGTTGAATCTTTAACAGCAGTAATACAGCGACGAAAGAAAACAGAGTAGAAAAATAATTGGTGCAAGTGGGCCATCGAGTGCACGTGGCAAGTGACCATAGGCTCACGTGACACCAACCCTCCAATGAAGAAAAAATAATCCTATTTTGGTATAGATTCTGAAGAAGTGGTCCCTCAAGTTTTCTGTCGGATCGAAAAGGTTACAAATACTCCTTCCAATATCGAATATTCAATTATCTTAATTAATATTAATTTAATTAATAATCTTAAAACTATAATTTTGTAGATCCTAGACTTGGTTTCTTAATTCCACTTTCGTTTGTTTTATGCATATTTGTGAAATTGCAATTCATATGGCTCCTTTTTCTTCATTATCTCTCTGCCTTGTTCAACAAAGTTCCTTTCAACAATGGCTGCTCATGGTAAAATGCCCTTCCTCTTTTTTCAAGAATCACTTCTTTTTATTTTATCTGATTTCTTTGTTACTCTTTCTGTCTTTGGTACTCGTTTTTTAGGATATTGTAGGTGTATATGTGCGTGCATTGTGTTGAGATTGGACTTATATTGGTTTTTGTTTGTGGGTTTGATGGTGGAAGAACGCGAGATTCAAAAGAAATATTGGATGGATAACATTTCTGTTTTGAGTGTGAATGCCATGATGCTTGACTCCAAAGCATCTGAACTTGACAAGGAAGAAAGACCTGAGATACTTTCTCTGCTTCCACCCTATGAAGGAAAAACAGTTTTGGAACTTGGAGCTGGTATTGGCCGCTTCACTGGGGAATTGGCACAGGAGGCCAGCCAGGTTGTGGCTCTGGACTTCATTGAGAGTGCCATAAAAAAGGTGACTGTGGTCCTCCATATTCACCAAGAGCTTTTTGTTTGTGCTTGCTGAACTGGGCGTCTAATGTTTTTTGCAATATTTCTGTTTGAGTTTTATCTGATTTTTTTTCCCATCTGTCGAATCTTCTGTTTGCAGAATGAAAATATTAATGGACACTATAAGAATGTCAAGTTTATGTGCGCTGATGTGACATCCCCAGATCTGAATTTTTCAGAGGGATCGGTGGATTTGATATTCTCAAATTGGCTTCTCATGTATCTTTCCGACAAGGAGGTGAACAGACTTGATACTTATTCCTGCTTGTCTTGCTTAATTGTTGTATTGCTTACAGATTTGTTAGTAATTCATCTTAAGGCTTCTTGGAATCAGTGGTCAGTGCTTTGATGATCTTATTGGAGTCTGTCACATACATTTGATGAAAGCTTGGTATGATTATGACTGTTGTTGCATCAATCTTTAAGTGAAATGCCCATAAATATCATGTGATTTTTATTTTCTCGATGCCTTCAACTGTTTGTTTTGAAACAATTATGAGAAATGCTTCCAAATCTTCTTTTACCAGACCTTGCTCTTCTGGGACCATAAATATGCAACACTCCTTCACCCTTGTAAATTATGGAGATAATAGAATGCAAATATCTTCTTATTGACCTTTTGCAACGAAAATGGTACTCCTAATGCGGATAATCATTACATATCGACAATAAGATCTGACCTCATGGATGTTGTCATGTGTTTCCTACATGAATTTTATAAAGAACAAGATGGTATACTTTAATGTATAAAATAAATATATTTGATAGTAGTATAATTATGAATTGATGCTAGATAAGTAATAAAAATTAAAGGTATGATGAAACTAATATTTCATGATAGAAAAAACAATTGTGTTGATGATCAAAATTTAGAAACTGAATAAAATAATTTGTAATAATCCACAGTATTTTGGAAGGAAAGATACAGTATTTTCGCCACATGATTTAGCTTTTCTGTTAATAAAAAAAAATTACAAAGCTAAATTCTACCAACTTAATATTAAAAAAAAACCAACAAAGATAATTTTGGAAGGAAAAAAAACCAATGAGGAAAAACGTTGCAGCAATTGACAATGTTTTGTGAGGAAAACTACAGTGCTTTCCCCAATAAAATAAAATAAAAAATCATTTAGAGAAATACTGTAGCAATCCATGGTATTTTATGAGAAAAACTATAATGCTTTTCCCATATGATTTAGCTTTATTATAATTATAATTCTTAACCAACTCAATATTTAAAAAAAATGGACAAAGATAATTTTGGAAAAAAATCATAAAAAAATCATATGGGAAAACACTGCAACAATTCACAGTGTTTTAAAGAAAAAAATTACAAAGTTTAATTCTTAATCAGCTCAATATTAAAAAAATCAAATCGACAGAGACAATTTTAGAAAAAAAATAACAAAAAAAAACACCAAAAAAAAGGGGAAAAAATCATGTTGGAAACACTGTAGCAATTCATAGTGTTTTGTGATGAAAGCTACACTGTTTTCCCATATGATTTATCCTTATTTATAAGGACTTGTAATTGTAATTCTCAACAATGTTTTGTGAGGAAAGCTACAGTGCTTTCTCCACATGATTTAACTTTATTACAAAGTTAAATTCTAACCAACTCAATATTAAAAAAAAAATCGACGAAGATAATTTTGGAAAAAAAATATTACAAAAAAAGAAAACACGAAAGAAACTGGAAAAAAACCATGTAAGGAAAAACTTGTATTTACTTATAATTGCAATTCTTAACCAGCTTAATATTTAAAAAATAAAATTGACAAAGACAACTTTAGAGAAAAACATAACAAAACAAAAAAAAATCATATGGGAAAAAACATTGTAGCAATCCACAGTAATTTGCGAGGAAAGTTACAGTGCTTTCCTCACATAATGTAACTTTAATTTTTAACCAGCTTAATATTAAAAAATAAAATAAAATAAAAGATAATTTCGAAGAAAATTATAAAAAACAAAAAAAATACCATGCGGAGAAACACTGTAGCAATCAACAATGTTTTAAAGAAAAAAATTACAAAACTAAAATCTCAATCAGCTCAATATAAAAAAAATCAATAAATATAATTTTAAAATATAAAAAAAATAAAATAGAAAAATTATGTGGGAAAACACTGTAGCAATCCACAGTATTTTAAAGGGGAAAAATTACAAAGCGAAATTTTTAACCAACTTAATATTTAAAAAGTAAAATCAACAAAAATAATTTTGGAAAAAAAATGAAAAAAAAAGGATAGTAATTTTGGAAAAAAAATAAACGGAAAAAAAAGGGAAAGTTGAAAAAAAAAAGTTGAAAAAAAAGAGAGAAATGCATTGTGGATTATTATTGTAATCCACAGTGCATTTAGGTGTGGGGAAACAGTGATTTCCCCACACCTTTTAGTTTTATGTACTAGTTACATGACCCGCGCGATCCCGCGGGTTAATTTTTTTGTATAAAAAATATCAAAAAAAGTTAAGATCTAAAAATGTTATGTCTTTCTACAAAGTTATACTCAAAAGTCTTGGGTTTGGCTGCAACATTTGACCTAAGAATAATATTTATAATATTAATAATAACATCAAACTTGCATGACTCAAATTTAAGTGGGTCTGACTGCAATACCAGACCTAATAGCCTTGGATGTGGGTTTGTCTGCAAGGTTGTGTCATAAAAGTATGATAATCAAATAGATTAATTAAAAAGAAAAAAACCAACAGGAAGAAAAAAAACTAATGAAGAAATTTTTTTTTTTTTTGAATTAGCTGGGTTAACCCTTCAAACCAGGTTAACCTGTCAAACTTTGGATTCGTGTCGTAAAAGTTTGATAACTAAATAGAAAAAAAATTGACGGGTTAACCCAGAATTAATTGGGTTAACCCGTGAAAACAGGTTAACCCATCAAATCCGGGATCCATGACATGAAAATTTGATAACTAAATAGAAAAAAAATTAACATTAACAAACTAAATTAAACGAAAAAAATTAACTAAAAAGAAAAAAAAACAAAAAACATCAATCTTTTCATTGTGAACTACATTATGCAATCCACAGTCAAAGGCATAAAAAAGACAAAAAGAAAAAAAAGAAAAACTAAAGGCATCAGCCGATAATTAAATAGAAAAAAAATTAATATTTATGAACAAAATAAAATAAAATAAAATAATATTAATTAAAAAGAAAAAATAAAGAAGAAAAACTATAAGAAGAAAAAAACTAATGAAGAAAGAGAAAAAAAAATCTAAATTAACTCTAAATCAACTAGGTTAACCCGTCAAATCTGGGATTCGTATCATAAAAATCTGATAATTAAATAAAAAAATTAATATTAAAAAAGTAAATTAAAAAAAATAATTAAAAACAAAGAAAAAAGCTAAAAAAAAAGAAACTAAAAACATTAGCTTTTTCACTGTGGATTATGTTGTGCAGTCCACAGTAAAAGGCTTAAAAAGGAAAAAAAAAAAAAACAAAGGCATATGCCATAGGTTAATTTTTTTTGCTTCATAAAAAATATCAAAAAAGGCTAAGATCTAAAAGTGTTAGGTTTTTCTGCAAAGATATATTCAAAAGCCTTGGGTCTAACTGCAACGCTTGACCCAAGAGTAATATTTATAATATTAATAATAATATTAAACTTACATGACTCAAGTTTAAGTGAATTTGACGGCAACACCAGACCCAATAGCTTTGGATGTGGATCTAACTGCAAGATTGTGTCATAAAAGTGTGATAATTAAATAGATTAACTAAAAAGAAAAAACAAAGAAAAAAACCAACAGGAAGAAAAAAAATTAATGAAGAAAAAGAAAAAAAATCTGAATTAACTGAGTTAACCCGTCAAACTTGGAATTCACGTCATGAAAGTTTGATAAATACATAGAAAAAAAAAATTGACGGGTTAACCCAAAATTAATTGGGCTAACCCGTGAAACCAGGTTAACCCGTCAAACCCGAGATATGTGTCATGAAAGTTTGATAACTAAATAGAAAGAAATTTAAAATTAACAAACTAAACCAAACAAAAAAAAAATTAATTAAAAAAAATTCCAGGTTAACTCGTCAAACCAGGTTAACCCGTTAAACTTGAGATCCGTGTCATGAAAGTCTGATAACTAAATAAAAAAAATTTAACATCAACAAACTAAATTAAATAAAAAAATTATTAAAAGGAAAAAGAAATTGACGGGTTAACCCATGAAACCAGGTTAACTCGTGAAACCTGAGATATGTGTCATGAAAGTTTAATAATTAAATAGAAAGAAATCTAACATTAACAAACTAAAATAAACGAAAAAAATTAATTAAAAATAAAAAAAAAGTAAAAAAAAAATTTTGGGTTAACTCGTCATACCATATTAACCTGTTAAATCCGGAATCCGTGTCATGAAAATCTGATAACTAAATAAAAAAAAATTTAACATTACCAAACAAGAAATTATTAAAAGAAAAAAAAACAAAGAAAGATGCAAAAAAAACCCTAAAGGCATAAAAAAATGAAAAACTCAAGTTATTAAAATTCAATTAGCCTTTTAGTGACAAAACTGTTCAAAGTAGAAAAGACAAAAGTGAAGATGGTGTACCTTAAATTACTATGTCAAAGCAATAAACAATTTAATTCTCCGTTTTAAAGTATAGAAGTAATAACCTTGATCGCCTAAATTATTTTATAAGTTAACCAAGCAATTAACACCCAAATGGAAAAATCTTCAACATATTATTATTTTTTATTCTTAAGCATCTTTCATTTCGGAATGTATCTCTTTAAATAACCATTAACATGAGTTCAATCCGTTTTTTTTTAAATAAACACATATCACTAAGCATGAGTTCAAGCAATACCTTTTTAAAAAACACATCATCAATCATATATTTTTCAATAAAGCAAAACAATACCCCAAACTCAAGTTATTAAAATTCAATTAGCCTTTCAGTGACAAAATTGTTCAAAGTAGAAAAGACAAAAGTGAAGATGGTGTAGTTGTTTGTCTCAACCAAAGCTTTTTGGTAACACAAATTGTCTAAGAAAATGACAGCGAGAACTGAAATTGCAAGCAAAGCTAGTTCTCTTGATTGCACACAAAATTGGAGGGAAGAAATTAAGGAATAAAGCATCAAGACCACTTGAAAATTAAACAACAAATCCATTCATTTTACAGAACAAATAAATTAATTAAAAAAATTATCATAGAATCAAATGTATCCAGTCAAGTCAAAAACCCTAATTGCAATTAAAAATCAATGTTAAAAGAGATTACAATACGATCTTGTAAGGTTTTGGCTTTTTCAGCCACGACTTGATCGGCTTGGTGAACAACAAAGTTGTTCCCTACTTCCACTGCCTTGCTCATATACAGAGAATTGAACACAAACTGATACAACATACTTGTTTTTCAACGAATGAAAACTTAAGCACAAAAAGAAAATTAAATTGTCCCTGGTGCTATTAATCTGAATAGCTACAACTGCAAAATATTAAGATTCAAAATATGAGCTGAGCTCTTCCTCTCGAGTCCTTAAAACTAAATTCTTATCCAAGACTGAGTTTATATTATTGGGCTTTTCTTCAAGGTAGAGCTTATGAACAATTGGAACCGTACATATTGCGTGAGACTTGAGTTTCTAGGTTTTCGAGGGGTTAAGAAAGAACAAAACAACCATGAACTATAACACTGTCTAATAAAAAACAAAGGCATGAAAATACCTTGTTAAACATTCCTTGAAAGTGGATAGCCAAACCAATGGCCTACACAATTAAAGATTGTGAGAAGGTCCACAAAAGGTAAAGCAACCTGTAAAACAAATATTATCAGATGCATAAATCCACTTATCAGCGAAATTAACACCTAAAATCGAGAGGAAAAAAGCCATAAACAAACTGTTTTTCCTATATCTTAAGTACCAATCAACCTCAAATGCCTCATCTCAAATAACAAATTCATTCATTTCAATTCATAATTTTTTTTTAAAAAATAATTTTTTAATCCAAAACCAGATGGAACAAAAAATACTTACCCTAAATCTCCTGTGTTGTTAAAGGAAAATCTTTTTTTTTAGGTGCTAGGCTTCTAGTCCAGGTTATGGAGAGGCGTTTTAACCCCCCTCATCTCAAAAAATACTTACCATTTTGGGAACAGAGTTTGTTTCTATTTCTTTAACCCCCCTTCATTTATATCCCACCAAACACAAATATTAAACGAAACTCTTTGGGGGCTGGGAGAAGGCTAGGGTAATTTTTGTGCTTGGAAGGTCCTTGGAGCCAATGCTATTAACTTTGATTTGCTGAATGTTTATAGTCAAATGTTATTGGGGCATAAGGATTGGTATATTACTAATAACAAAAAAGGCAACAAACAATGCTACAAATAATCGTTCAATAAAAGTAAAAAAAAATGAAAGACAACTAAAAGAAGCCAAATCTTAAAAATAAAGTAAAGAGACAATGAACAAATCTGACTTTCACATGAAAGGAAAAAGTTGGAAATAAGCATTGACATGTCTAAACAAACCTCTCAGTACAAAGTTTATAACTTGCAACCCAAATTGATTTGAAACTAAAACTGAGGAAAAGCATAGAATAATCTTAAAAAACTAACCTTTGTCTTGGTAGAACACGGGGAAAAAGTTAGGAGCCAGCACACCCAAAAGCAAAGCTTGAAGCATTATATATCTTTGCAGGGAAAAGGGAAATACATGCCTACCAACATGATAAAAAGCAACCAACTGGATGTCACAAAACAAAAGTGATTGCTATGACCAGATATGAAATAGAGCTCTTAAAAAATATTCCAACAGGACAACCCATCACCTATCCAAGTCAAAACAAAACTAACAAATCAGCCCCCTCACCTTGTCTCCACATTTCCCGCCTAAGAAAAAATGACCATATATGAAATAGAGTTCTTTAAAAATATTCTAACAGGACAACCCATCACCTACCCAAGTCAGAACTAAGCTAATAAATCAGCCCCCTCACTTTCTCTCCACATTTCCCGCTCAAGAAAAACACTGCACATCACAATGGCGGCAACATGCCAACCTCAACGTGCATTAAATGTCTGTCAGTTGAAACAACTTAAAACCATACTCCTTTTCTTCTTTCATCAGCATGCTGAACCAACCCACTCTCATCTATCTCAACTGAGACATCCAAATGCATGTCCAGACCTTAATTCTTGGAAAAACAAAAACGTACCAGCACAGAGAAATGCAAGCAGACCAGCCATATATAAATAAGAATTACAAAAAGCCTTTTAATCCATGCTAAGCCACCTAATAAACAAAGCTTCACTGTCAAGTGATATTTTGTAAAAAAGCAAACTGAAAATTAAATTAATTTAAAAAAAAACCAAAACTGGTCAGTCAATCACTACAATAATATACAAAATCTGACCAAATTACTAATCACAAATAAACTCACCTGCTCTCTCAATCAAATCTAACCAAGTGGGTGTTGCATTTAATGTAGCATAATAAGAACACATACAATCCAGAAAAAAGAACTCCTAAAAGCAAGCCAGATTTTCTGGTGGCGGCCATGTCTCTGCAAACTAAAGTCCCTTTCCCTTTTAGCCTAAGCCATCATGAAATCCAGGCCATCATTCACCCTTCATTTCCTGGTCTTTCCTTTTAGGAGCTTCTGTCCACAGACCCTGATTTTTCCACATGCAATTATAATATTTTTTTGTGAGGGCCCAAGCAGCAAGAAAAGGAAGGAGCTAAAATTCCATGCCAGATAAAGCTCTATAAGGTAAGGAAGAAAATCAGTCTTAACTAAAAGCTTATCGAAGTCACTTACGGATCCGAATCCGGATCCCATTATTTTTTAGTGAACAAAGCGCAAGCTCCACCCAGATCTCCTGGTGAGAACTAAAATCCTAATGCAAACTGAGATCTTGGAGTGAAACCAAGATGATGTTCCTCATGGATAGAGCCACCAGCCAGCCCAGCCTCAAAGCTACACCCAAGCCTGTAGAAGCACACACAGCCGAGAACTAACAACTTAAAAACTCTCATCTCACACGAAAAACCAACAGGGAATAAATATCCATGAACCCCAACTTAGCGCGAGAAAACACCAAAGCGAACCTTCAAGCGATAAGAATTGCTCGAGTCCACAGTAATTAGTATTTTTAAAAAAATTTTAATTGAGATGGATCTGGAATTGTGAACGTGCTCTCTGGTTTGTTTTTGAGGTGTTCTCTGATGCATTTGTATCAGAAAAAACAAAGACATGGAAAGATGTAACCTGAAAAAAAAAACATAAAGATACATGGTAGGGATGCTGCCACGTATCCAATAAAACAAATGAAAAAAAACTGGCCAAAACTTATCGCAAGAATGAATTTTAAATGTATACAGTGCAATCCACAGTAATTCTAGAGACAATCTACAGTGAATCACTGATCTCTTTTAGTTTTTTTTTTTAATAATAAACATATTTTATGTTTTTTTTTTCCCTTTCAAGAGAAGTATTTTTTTTCTTATATATGTTGTGATATAATTCATTCCAATTCTCTAAAACTTTTCGTGTTTATTTACATTTTATTCAATCATCTAAAATTAATCTATGCAATATTTATACTAATAAAATTTCCGATTACGCTATGACATTTCAATCAATAGTTCAAATTATAATTCAATTCTTTTAAAAATCATTCCTCAACTTACAATACATTATTTCAAAATAATTTCATTCAATTTCATGCAATTATACATCATGAACCCAACTTTCCTCTTTGACTGGCCATTTGGGTTTTTAAGAACCTTATGTTTTTCTTCATCAATTCCACTAAATTTAATACCCAACACAATATAATCCAACCAAATTTGATCAATTCATTGTCAACTTGTATTTCCCCTAAAAGGTTTCTATATACCCTAACCTAAAATTCATGATTTCTACCTCAAATGTTATTCTAATTGCATGAAATTGCTATGGCAGATCTAGAACTCCTTTCTAGATGTTATTCTGAATCCTTTTTTTTTCCTTGTTGTCGTGATTGTGCAACCCTTCGCCTTTGATTATTTTGCTTCTCTCTCCTTCATAATTAGGTGTTTAGAGGTACGTGTATGTGTTTCTCTTAAGTCCTCTCTAAATCCCTTGATTTTCTCTTGGTTTCTCTAAGAATTTTGGTGAAAAATTAAATTTTCCTCTTTCCCTTTTGTTTATGGTTGTTGGGTTGAAGATAAGAAAATCCCCTCATTTTATACTCTTTTCTAGGGTAATTTTTCATTTTTCCCCTCCTTAAACATAATATAAATCCCCCTCTTTTTTATGTCATACTGTTTTTTTGTCATTTTCAATTTCACTTTTGACATAATAATTTAATTTTCTAAAATCTTAATTTAAACTATTTTTTATTTTGGGTTTAAATTTATTTATTGTTTTAAATTTAGTCGGGAGTTTACATTCTTCCCTCCTTTAAGAAAAATTCATCCTTGAAATTTTAAATTTCCATACTTGTATTCTTGAATAATTCTGGGTATTTATTTTTCATTTCTAACGCTTTTTCCCAAGTGTCCTCGACTTGAGGACTCTTCCATAGCACTTTCACCATATGAATCTTCTTATTCCTCAATTCTTTCTCACTTTGATCTAGAATCCTTATAGGTTTTACATCCATAGTCAAGTCTTTTTTAACTTCCCACGAAACTTGCGGTAATACTCTAAAGGAGTTTATATCAGCCTTTCGTAGCAACGAAACATGAAATAAATCATATATCTTAGCTAAATGTAGAGGTAAGGCTAATTTATATGCCACATGTCCAATTCTTTTCACCACTTCAAAGGGTCCAATATATCTTGGTTTTAGTTTTCCTTTTAGACTAAATTGTAACGTATGCTTCCAAGGAGCAACCCTTTAAATACATTATATCTCTACTATTAAACTTAAAAGGTCTTCTTCTAACATTTGCATAATTTTTCTGCTAGTCCTGGGTAACCTTCATCTTGTCACTTATATTTTTTTATCTTTTCTAAAGTGATTTATACCAATTCCAATCTTATCAACTTCTTATCTCTAATTTCTTCTCAGCAAATAGGGATCCAACATGTTATACTATACAAAGCTTCGTAAGGAATCATCTCTATGATAGACTAGTAACTTGGTTGTGTGCATGGTTTATTTCTTTGGAAAACTAAAATATTTTTTCTCCAACTTTAATGAAAAACACTAAACCCATTTCTAACATATAAACTTCTAAAATCACAATTACAACAACATGTGGAATATGTCCTACTACTCTCGGTTTAGACCTTTCTTTGATTTTTATTCCATAAATAGAGGTTTATAACTCCAATTAATGCAAGATCCATTTCGTTGAAAAGTTAACATCCTTAGCTATAACTCTATTAAGAGATAAATTTTAAATTTCATCATTTTTATGTCTAAAATTTCCCTAGAAATCAAGGGACAGTTGTCACATGTTTCATCCATGAATCTTATAATCAATAAAACATCCTGTATGTTTTTTTTTTTCTTTTACGACAAGCATTATATATATTATGATATCATTAATTCCAATTTCTTAAAACTCTTCATGCTTATTTATATTTTATTCAAGCATCTAAAATCAATCTATGCAACATTTATATTAACAAAAAAATTTATTATGCTACGACATTTCAATCAAAAATTCAAATTATCATTCAAATCTTTTGGAAAATATTTCCCCCCATAAAATATATTAGTTTACAACAATTTCACTCAATTACATGCAATTATACATCATGAACCTAAC
>Ga0325404_1002329_pt1 | contig 20332 bp, 8 predicted proteins | sample PopdelMetagenome_18_FD_205664 | JGI IMG/M metagenome (GOLD analysis project Ga0325404, IMG submission 205664) | Populus deltoides microbial communities from Bellville, Georgia, United States - Xylem-Control-R1 | ecosystem: Host-associated > Plants > Phyllosphere > Stem > Wood/Secondary xylem... | reverse complement strand
ATCTTATCTTAAAATTGTGCAATGTTTTATGACTTGATAGCTTGTAATTGTAGTATCTTGGTTTGATTAAGGCTAGGTAATTGTGATAATAAAATGAGATTGTATACATCATGATAGTAATTGGTATGTTGAAGAACAAGAATGATAAGTTTTTTATTTTATGGGAGCATCAATTAGAGATAAAATTCGTTTCTAAAAATTTCATGAGAAGCACTGAAAATCAAAATTTTTAGCGTGTTTTCTATTTCTAGGAGAAGAAGATGCATAAAAGGTTTGAAACAATGCAGTTTGAAAAGATTTCAATTAAAAACTAGAATTTCTCTGCCTTTCCATTGTAGTCCTTGGCCTTTTAAATTTTGAATTTTGATATGAACCCATGATCACGTAACCCACATACAAAAAAGACAAATCCTAGAAATCCAAAGAATTAGATTTGATAGAGTGTGACACAAAGATTACCTGAATCAAAGTACTAACACTATTGGAATGAACCCTTACCAAACAAACACAAATTTGCAAACAAAAATTATAATTAAGACACCACAAGGCCAATTATATCTTGATAAATCAAATTTGTTCTTTATCCCAGCAAAGAGAAAAGTATTGCATCACATAAAAATAAAGTTATTCAAGATATCATGGTTGCTGAATTTTACATTAAAGAAAATAATATATAATTCTTCTAAATAACTTGAGATAGAAGAAATTCATACAAGGAGATGATTTAGGTAATTTTAGGTATCATGATAGGGTAGATATGAGTTTAGCTAACACTAAGATGAAAATATCTTTATGTTAAAGGAAAAATGATCCCTATATATATTTAGAGTGAGAGAAGAAGATGAAGCTCATACTTGATTGTCATAACTATTTGGAGGGTAAGAAGGTTAAGCTTGTCGTAAATGAGTTCACAAAATATCTATTATGTGGTGGGATCAACTTGTGTTAAGTCATAGAAGGAATCATGAGAGGCTTGTTGAGACTTGGGAGGAGATGACGGCTATTATGAGGAAATGATTTATCCATACTCATTATTATAAGGAATTGTACCAAAAGTTGCAGTGTTTGAGCTAAGGCACAAAGACTGTTGATGAGTACCATAAGAAGATGAAGATCGCGATGGTTTGGGCTAATATAGTGGAGGATATATAGGTCACTATAACAAGGTTCTTGAATGGTCTGAATCACGAGATAATGAATATTATGGAGTTTCAAAACTTTATAGAGTTAGGGGATGTGGTGCATATAGAAATGAAAATGGAGAGACAACTCAAGCGTAAGGGTAGTTCATGGCCAAGCCAATGGGTTCTTTGTCACCTTGAAAATCTAATTGGAAGGTTAATATGGGATAACCGAGATTCTAAAAAAGAAGAAGGACACCTTCACTGATAGTAAAGGTAAAGTTAAAACTCTTACATCTTATAATTATGACATAAACTATTTTTATTGGTTGGGAGTTGCCCATGTTGCTTCACAGTGTCCAAATGTATTTTTCCACATAGAATTAAAAGTTCAAGTCAATTACAGTTCAATAAGGTCTTGTTATATAGGTCAGCAAATGCAATACAAATTTTGTTACTTGTTACTTTTTGAGTTATGGACTTTTTATTTAGAGATGAATTATTTTCTCATAATCCAAGGATATTCAACAACTTATTTTTTGGAGTTTCCTAGTTCTATAAGGTTCTTTAATAGATAACAATATATTTTTCAAGTGTGGCAAGGATTCCTTAATATTCAAAAATCATTTTCTTACAAGGATTACTTATTTGTCCTAGCTACATAAGGACAAGAGCACTAAAGTATTTAATGGCATATCACTTTTGGGATGGATCATTTCTTTATGTTAATCTGAATTATTTAAAGGTTTAATTTGTTATTTTATTTCATTATTTGGATAGTTACATTTACTTTTGTGAGGGGAAACTACGAGGGCTGATCTTGGCTTGGTGGCTGGCATTGATTACTGTCATAGGTATAAGGAAAGGCATTGATGTGGTGGTTTGGGTGGATGGTGTGAAAATGGATGATGAAGCCATGAAGGTTCAAAGAAGTTGAAGGGGCTGTTAGCTAAAGAGAGGGAAAACAATAGCTCAACAACTACAATTATAGTGGTCTTTCATGGATATTTATGATGGTTATTATTACTCCTATGCTGGCATTGTGGGGAAGGAAAGATGAAAGTCACGGGTTGAGGTAGGTGTGTATAAGTTGGCTGTGACTTGTGGAAGAATGGACGCTAAGATGTGTGCTTATTTGTGGGGGGAATAATGGCAGAGGGATCATGGATAGAGAAGCTATTAACTTGGCGTGTGAGGGAGCTACTGAAATTGAAAATGGTGGCATTGGGTGCATTGGAATGGTGGCGGTTAGGTTAAGATGTAAGTGTGGGTTAGTGTCTTTTACTTTGTGAGTGATAGCTGGATATAAAGATTGTGGCTATGGTTTTTTTTTTTTTTTTTGTGTCTAGGGAGAGAATGTAGGAACAACTTTTTATTTGTTTTTTTTCCTCCTTTGTTTTCTAGTATTACCCTTTTTTTTTGTAATATTACCACCTATTTATAGGTGGAAAATTTTGTCTTCTTCCCCAATTGTTTGGTCCCCAAGCAACTAAAAAACACTTTGATCCCTCATTTTTTTCCTTTGCATTTTGGCCCTTTTGTTCAAATATTTTTTTTTATTTTTTATTTTTCTTATTAGAAAAAATAAGGGGTCAAATTTTAGATTTTGACAATTATCCCCCTCTTTATAATGCTTACAACATAAAGTCTTGTAAGATACTTTAGATAGTAAGCTTATAAAGAAAAAAAGATGAAAAGGATGTGGACTTACCACATCAAAAAAAAGGTCAATCCTTCTAAAATTTTGAGATACTCATAGATACCTCAAAGAATGACTAGTCTTTAATGAAAGTTTTAGCAGTATGGGCTTAAAAGTGCACTTGGAAGAAAATTGATAGGGCTTGATGGCGCACTATTTGGTATGTAAGGACTAGAAAATGCAATTGGAAGGAAATAGATAGGGCTTGCTAGCGCACTACTTGGTAGTTGAGGGCTCAAAGGCACACTTAAAGAGAAAAGATAGGGCTTACAGGTGCACTAAAAAAAAATGATAGGGCTTAAAGGCACATTATCTAGGATATGAGGTTTCAAATATGCACTCAAGAGAAAACGATACGAACCAAAGACGCACTATCTATGAGGCGAGGGCTCAAAGGAAAAATATAGGGTTTGCTCATACATTATCTAAGAGGCGAGGGCTTAAAGATGCACTTAAAAAAGAAAAGATAAGGCTTGAAGGTGCACTATCTCATATGTGAGGGCTAGAAAATGCACTCAGAAAGGAAAATGATAGAATTTGTAAAGAAAAAAATGATCTTTGTGAAAAACTAAAAGATGTTTCGAAATAGTATAATTGTACTAGACGACCTTCCAATTGGTAAAATTCAAAGATTTTTTAATTAGTCAAATTATCATGGGTGACTTGCCATGGTGAAGAATACAAGGATTTTTTTTTCAAATGGTCTCATTGTAATAGGTGACATGTTCAAATGAAAAATACAATTTTTTTTAAATAATCAAATTGTCACGGATGACCTGCCTATGTGAAAATACAATGATTTTTTCAAATGGTCTCATTGTAATGGGTGACCTTTCCGAATGGAAAAATATAAAGATTATTCAAAATGATCTCATTATAATGAGCGATCTGCCTAGGTTAAAAATACAAAGATTTTTCAAATGGTTAAATTTTCATGGGCGACCTGTCTAAGTGAAAAACAACTTACCTGATGAGAGGATTTGGCTAGAGATGTCTTAATTGCATGGTTGAGTCTAAAACTTCTTGATGGTAGAGTGAAGACTTCGTGATTGCATGGTTGATTTTCTTATGACAGGGTTGAATAGAGATTTCCTTTCCTAATTTTTCCATGCTAGACTTCTTGTTATTTGTTGTGAGCTTTACTAGGCTTATAACCTTAACGAGTCTTCTTTTTTAGAGTCTTGCTAGACTGGACACTTCTTTTGCTACAACCTTGTTGGGTCTTTAATCGTTAGGAGCCTTGTTGGCTTAGAACCTTGGTGAGTCTTTTTTTATGGAGTCTTATTGGCCTCTTTCTTTATCACAACCTTGATGGGTTTTTAATCACTAGCCCTACTAGACTTAAAACCTTGGTAGGCCCTTTTGTTGGATTCTTTCTTTATCAAAAACCTTGGTGGGTTTTTAATTGCTGAGAGCTTTGCTAGCCTCAAAGTCTTGCCAACAGGTCCCTTTTGCCGGTGTCTTGTTGGACTCTTTCTTGCTAAACCTTGGTGGGTTTAGAATTATCTTGAGCCTTGTTGGGCTTTGGAACTTTGTTGGATTCCCTATATGTTGAACCCTTGTTAGGCTTTGAAAATCATATCGAGCCTTACTTGGCTTAGAAACTTGTTAGGTTTTTGTTCATTGGAGCTTTGTTAAACATATTAAGGATTATTTCTTATGAAATTCCTTTAAAAACATTATGCAATGATTTGGATTAAATGACATGCATGCATCCTTACCTAGTTGGAAATATAGACCCCTTTTTACTATAAATCATCCTCTGATTGGTATAAAGGTTTGATGTTATCGATCTGACTCTTTGGTTGCTCAGCTTAAATCTTCATCCCCCTTCGACTTTGCCTATATGTTTAATTACCTCTTCATTATATCATCCAACTTGAGTTTTTCGCATGTGATCAATTGTACTTGATTGCCTCTTTGTTGCACAACTTGGGTCTTTGGGCAATAAATGAAGCTCTACTTAATTGATCACTTTTAACTGACAAACATGATGTTGCCTTTCTGGTTGGATGGTGCCTTTAATCATGGAAGTCTTACACCATTGACCACTTATTTTGATGGAGAAGTGGTGCTCTATTACTCTCATTTTCTGAAGGATTTCATCAAATGATTTGTTGTCAATGACTGTTGTAAATTGCCTCCAACTAATGTATTCATATGATAATATTTTTCAGGTATCATGCCATCCTTCAAAGGGTTAACCAAATTCTTAGATATAAAGATGCCCCTTAAATGTAGCATTACTCTCAACCGTTGATGGAGTTCATCAAATCATAAATTGTCCTTGACCAACATTATCCTCAACTAATCTAGTTGTGCTTATTCTCTTACCTGTCATCTAGAGGAATTTATCATCGCTAGATTTTGTTCATAGTTTTGATGGATTTTACAGAATCATCATTTGATCATGTGCTTCTTTTACCCCTAGCTGATCTAGATATTGTTTGTTATCCCTCTAAGGATTTACTGCATTGCCTTCTAGCAAGGACCTTGCAAACTCGGTCAATGACATTTTTTATTTGAAAACCATTTTCTTGTTTTGGAATCAACTTGTAAATTTCAAGGATCATACTTATTCAAATCCAATTGTTGCAATTAAATCATGAGATGTAATTTTGAAAGTGTTTTTCTTTTGAAAGGACTTTGCAAACTTGGTCAATGTCCTTTTTTTTTTAAAAACCACTTTATTGTTTTGGAATCAACTTGCAAATTTTAGCACCTCTTTTATTAGCATGAATAATAATGAATAGCTTTGTTCGCAATGTCATGATTCTTGTGAAAATGTTCTTTTGCTTTTTGAGAACATCATTTATTGGTCCAGATTGCTTGCTTGTTTAATTAGAAAAGACATTTAAAGACACGTAATCATCTATGAAAGAAAAAGATTTGTAGGCTCAAAGAGTGTTTCAAGGTTTTAAAGATTTAAGATCATTGTCATTTTATCTTTTGTTTTTTTTCTTTCATATTTCTTTGATATGCCATTTTAATTGCTTTGGAGGGCATCTTTATTTTGTTTTGACCTTGACTTGGTTATTTTATTATTATTATTTAGGAATACCCCCCAACATTTGAATTTTTTGGGCTCTTTGGCTTTTTCATAACCTCTCTGGTTCTGATCTTTAAATTTTTGTTTGCCCTCCAGTGTAGAGTGCGATCATAGTCAGGATACACCTTTAACTTTTGGAATTCTCATTTGTTCTCTAGTGTGGGATGTGATCCTAGTCAGGGTTTTTACAAAGAAAATCTTATTCAAGCTTAAATTGGGACCACAAGTGATATATTTTAAAATATAAAGGGATAACAAAAATGACATTTCATCATTTCAAACACAAGCGATTAGAACCAATATATTTTGTCCTCCTTCAATATAATTGTTCAGAACTTTTGTACAAGGACTTATGTTCTTATGAATTAATAACTAGCCAATCGAACTACATGTGATTATGCATGCAACTAAAATATGACCTAGGAGACATGAGGTGTGAGCTTTTTGTGTATTTTTTATTTTTCATGTCTTGGTTCAAAATTGTTTGGTCACCTCAAAATGAGAATTCATTCGATAACACACTTTGGGTTCAATCATTTCTACCATTATAATTATCCAATCATGGACAACAATATAATTCCAAGTTATTACTTTCACAAAAACATCTTTTGATTTAAAAAAAAAAAAGAGACTAAAAAGACATGTTTCATTAAAAGATATGATGCAATTCTAACACCAAAATGCAGAATAGCAAGGTTTGACAAATACCACAATCTTTAATGGGTTGAAATCCCTAGTGACATCTATATCTTGTTAGTGTTTACCAACCACTTATTATGCTCATGACGATCCAGTGACAATGTGGTGAATGACATTATCCTTCACAAACTCAACTTGTCCCTTACTTCCCAGCTTTCAGACTTGATACCTTAAATTCTTGTAGCTTTTGATTGAATGGTTGAGGATCCTATCATGATATTCACACTTCTCATTTTGATTGTACCACCTAGGGAATGATGATTTATAGGATCTAATAAAACTGGGGTAATATATCCAGTGTTCAAGAGATGTTGGTAAAGTACCTTTGAGTAGTAAAGGTAAAATCTTTGGTAGTGGCATTTGAGCAGCCGATGATATAGTGAGATCTAATCAAACCAGATTCTCAATCTGAGACCCATTCCCCAACCATTCCCCAACTCGAATTCTATCATGATTTTAGAGTTCACAATTCCTATTTTGATAGCTTGTTCAATCCTTTCAGCCACAACCACTACGTTGGTTAGTAAAGTGCTAGGTTGCACTTCCAATCAAGAACTCAAAGTAAGGTATTTTAAAAGTGTTGGTAAATAAACTAGCCATCTTATTTTCTAGAAGATGAGGATCTATCTGAGTAGCTACCCCAAACTACCTCTAGGCGTATTCCCGAATATATTCTCTATCACCCATTTCCATATCTTACAGGCTAGATCTGTCTGGAGCGATGTTCATGTTGTACTCATATTGCTTAATCAAAGCATCCATGAGATCTTTCCACTTCCAGAATTTAATGTTGTATAGCCTCATACATCAGCCTAATGTTGCCCCACTCAAATTGTCATGAAAGAAATGCATCAGTAATTTTTTATCATGCATTACTTTTATCATCATGTTGCAATAAAACTTTGGATAAGTGATAGGAAATTAAATTCCAGTGTACTATATGAACTCGGGTATGTGAAATTTCTTTGGTACAATCACATTCGGGGCTAGACACATCTCGACAGCTTTAACATGATCATACAAGTCCACTCATTTGATAGGCCTTACCTTAGCTTCTAACGTTGTTATTTTATCATGATCAATGTCCTTAGAGGATTTTTATTTTATGGGATTCATTGGCGAATGTATCCATAACTACTAGGGTCAATACAGGTATTATTGATTGCACAAATAATGTATTACATTAGGGTTCCTTACTCTGTCCACCCATCCTTTCTTCAGGTTGGATTGTTGCGGAAGTCACAGGCTGACTAAACATGCATTCACCAAAGGTATTCTTGAGTGTTTGCTCAAGCAAGCTAATGAGGCAGGCCATATTAACCTTCATGGAATCTAGCTTCTTTTGGAAATAGACATCATAATGAGCGCGTTCTTCATCTTCTATGTTTTTTTTATTGGAGTCAGATGTTGTTAACTTTGTAGATTTGAGCTTTTTAGGGACCTATATTCCAACTTGTCATATGCTCACATGACTTCTAAACCTCAAAGGATAAATGCATGTATGCTTATAGATGCAAGTGTATGTACACATGCATCAAATATGAATTAAATTGTTCAAAGGGGAACCCATGACTTCTTTGTTGAATACAGGCAAAAATTCATAATCTAATGAATCTAAAAAGATATTTTCCAAATCCTCATCTCAGTTAAATTCCATACACATTGGAGAGTACAAAACAAAATGATGGGTTTGAGCCCCTTTCATTAAAAAAGACAAAATGGTTTTTATATATGGTAAATTATTGCACGTGTTCATAAAAGGTTATGGTCTTAACTTAGAAAGATCTTGTGGAGTTCAAGATTATTGATCAGGTTTTCCTTAATGCAAAATGAATTATTAAGGAGTCTATATCTTAAGGTCAATTGTAAGTCACTACATGAAGGATAAGCTTTCTACTTTGTCTCAAAAGGGTCTATGACCTACTTAGTGACCACTTTTCGTGAAAGCAACAGCGAATGGTTGGGGCATAGTATGACTACCGTTACCATGCAAACACTCAGCTCATAGTTGGATGTTTTATAAATCTGAACCCCGACTGAAAGTCATAAGGCAGACCACTACTCCTCACCTAACCTAGAATTGAGTTTATTCACAATATTAAAATGCATGAAGGCATTAATTCATACTTAGTGTACCTATACATGAGCAATATGTAAAAAAATACATGCTAAAATTAAATTGAACAGACCAACAAAAATAAACAAGCAAACAATCAAACAAAAAAAGTTTAGTCTGACTAGACAAGTTCCCAATGGAGTTGCCATCTTGTCATTACATGAAAAACATCGAATGATGGAGCTACCTCCTAGAAATGTGGGGTGTTTGGGTTTAATCATAAAGTTATGATTAGAGGGAGTCGCTACTTAGTATTATGATCACTAGAAAACTTATGGTTTGTGAGAGTCTGGGTAAGGGGACTAATTGTGCAAGGGGAAGATACATCACCTCCAATGTACCTTACTTATGATAAGTTGCATTATTTATTGATTTTTATTCTAAGTTGTATTTTTATCTGTTGTTTTTGTCTAAAGTTCAAGGTAGATCTCCCTTCGTGAGGAAATCTCTATCTTATTAGGTTAAATTTTAACCGTTCTATGATCCAAAATTTAGCATGCACTTATTTCCTAGATACAATTGATTCATAACATTTATTGCTATCAATTCATTTAATCTAATACTGTAAGCATGCATTACAATGTGAAGTTCATACCCTAAGTATTAATTAAACAAATTAGTCTTTGTGGTATTTATAAAATTTTGATCAAATCTTAATGGATAATCATAAACTAGTTATAATAGCCATTTTGTAATTTTAAAACATGATAAAAATGCATTTGTTTTCAGGAAATATGCAAGAAACATTTTATAATTTGGTTGTATGTGACTAAAACATTTGGTTAATTATATTTCTTTTATATTTTTATCTATTCATATATTTCTTTTTTCTCTTATTGTTTTATCATTCATTTAACAAAAAAATAAAAGGTAATAAAGAGAAAACACAACTCTCTCTCTCTCTCTCTCTCTTCACTATATTTTACTCACACACCCTATAATTATAGGTTTACAAATAATAAAAATTTAAAAATTTAATATAATTTTAAATACATTAAAAATTTAAAATTTATGAAATGATCCTTTTAAAGCTTGGAAACAGGTTGGAGAGATTGTTGGAAACTTAGGAACCACACACTAGAAAGCTTCCAAAGTGGCAGAAAAGTGGCAGCGCGTGGGTTTGGGGTGGCTTCCTTTCTTTTTCCTCTCAGTGTTGACAGTGAGTGTCAACAACACCTAAAAAAAAAAGAAACCTACACACAAAGCAGTTTATTTTATCCACAAATCTACTTTTCTCTTTTACTCTTCATACAAATATATCAAACTGGAACTAGGCTTCGTTGTTGGTGGTGGAGGCTGCTGGTTCATGCCGATGTGAAGAGGACATACTAGGGGTTGTTGAAAGCAGGTATTGTACGATGGAAGCCGAGATTAAAAAAAAGAGCTGCTGGAGGCACTGACTTTAATGGCGGCCAATAATGGGTCTGTTGGTTTTGGTTGCCATTGTGTTGAGGGGAGTAACTACTTCCATATAGAATAAGGGTGTTGACTAAATAGGTGGCGGAAGCTAAGAGAGAGGGTTGTCGTTTTGGTTGAAAATGAAGAGGCGGTAGCGGTATCGGGAAACCATAGAGGTTGATCTCGGCTTGGTTGCTAACGTTGATTATAGTTGGAGGGGGTAACTTTGGGTATGAGGGAAGGCATTGATGTGGTGGATGGTGCGAAAAATGAAAGATGAAGTTATAATGGTCCAAATGAGCTGAAGGGGCTATCGATTGAAGAGAAGGAAAGCGATGCCTCAGCTGCTACAATAATGGTGGTTCGTCATAAATGTTTGTGATGGTTACTGCTGCTCTTCTGCTGACATTTTGGATAAAGAAAGATAAAGGTCACAGGTTGAAGCTGTTATGAGTGTGTTGGTAGTGACTTATGGAAGAATTAAGGCTAAGGTCGATGCTTATTTGTTGCGGAAAAATGGGAGAGGGATCAAGGTTATTAAAGCTATAAAGTTGGCGTGTGAGGGAGCTACTAGTGTTGAAAATGGTGGCTTTGGGTGCACTAGAATGGTGGCGATTAGGTTAAGATGTAAATGTGGGTCAATGTCTTCTACTTTGTGAGTGACGATTGGTTGTAAAGATTAGGGCTAGGTTTTTTTCTTTTTCTTTTTTTTTTTGTCTAGGGAGAGAATGTGGAAACAATTTTTTTTTCTTTTCTTTTCAGGCCTCTCCCCTTTTTTATGTGTAAGATTACCACCTATTTATAGGTGGAAAATTTTATCTTTTTCTCCAATTGCTTGGTCCCTAAACAATAACAAAAATCTTTGGTCCCTCATTTTTTTCCTTTGCATTTTGGTCCCTTTGTTCAAATATTTTTATTTCTTATTTGTCTTATTTTTTTATTTTTGAAAAAGGCTTGAAAAAAGACAACGTTAACTTGATGAGAAAAATCAACAATTTTAAAAATGGCATGTTAAAAGCTGAAAAGAAATTTGAAGTAGTAGTAGTGAAAGTAACAACAACAACAACAACAATACTTATTAATAATAGTATTAATAGTAATGATAATGATGATGATGATGATAATGACGATAATAATTATCACTAGGGATTGAGTTTCACTTTTTTCCATATATGGTGGTGGTGGTGGTGGTGGTGGTGGTGGTGGTTATAGCAATAACAATAACAATAATAATAATAATAATAATAATAATAATAATATTGTTTATTAGTAGTGGTGGTGGTCATAATAATATTGATAAATCATCATTTAGTGTTCGGCTTTTTTAGGGATTGAGTTTCATTGTTTTTCCATGTATAGTACTCCCAATATAATGTCCCAGGTTATGAGTTTGAAAAGTTGATATGGTCCAACATCCTTTTTTTTCTTTGCCTTATTGTTTTTTGTTATTTCATTGTTCAACATTAATTTTTGAAATAAAAAAAGGCTTTGTGGTTTTTTTAATTTTTTTTATCAGGTTAACCTAATTTGATAGCTTAGACCGTGGGTTTTATAAGGTAACACGAGTTAGCTAGCATCCTATTACACAGCTTACATCTCTATCACGCTATCTCAGATTGACTTATTTTTTTTTTATCCAATTACATACTTCTAGAGAGTTTTTTTTTTCAAGTTATTGTGGTGTTTTTTGTGTGTGTTTTCTATTATTGTCAATTTTTTTATCTTTTAATAAAAATAAAATCAATTCATTAAGCCCTATCAAGATATAATTTGAGTCATTTATTATAATTTTTTTTTTATTTAAGACGTTCTCGCAACGTCTGAAACATTATTTTTTTCCTATATAAAAATACAGATCCATTTTTTTCCCATATAAAAATACGGATCCATGCATAGCATGGAACATATCTAGTTTTACCTATATTCTTTGAAATGACATGTTCATCCCTCACAATGAGAGTTTGGGGGAATGTTATAATTCGTGATGATGGCAACGTCATTAAAATATTATGTGATTCAAATGAAAAGAGTTATGTATGAAAAAACTATTGAACAATATTATCATGTTAAATAAACAAAGGAAGTGAGTTTAATTTGAAAATATTTTTACATAAAGACGCATATGCATGCTATTTTGGATATCGCTTATAGGTCTTTAAGACCAAATAATATAGATTAATGTATTTTCAGCACTTGTTTTCGGCTTGAATTTATTTAACTTAAGCTTATAATTGTTAGTAAATTATGAGTTGGCTTTAGAGCACACACACATTATAATATTTCGCGCATTTTCTACAAGTAAAATATATCTAGAAACAAAAACAACAAGAAGAAGAAAAACGAAAATATTCTTCGATGTGTCAACCAAGCACTCATTGCTTGCCATATGCTAAGGCTGGCCCGTCACTCTCCTTGTTCATGCATGAAATTCTCCATGCTAAGTGTCGCGGAGTGACGTTGTCTGGCGACGACGGAGGCTTTTATCGTGCCTCCTGTGTGAGGTGTTGTGTGTTGGGAAGAGTTTTTGTATTTAATCATAAAATTATGAATAAGGTTCAGGAGTTGCCACCTAGTATTATGATCACTAGGAACCTGTGGTCTGCGAGAGTCTGGGTAAGGAACTGGTTGTGCAAGGGGAAGACACATCACCCTAGTGCACCCTACCTAAGGTAAGTTACATTGTTGTTTGATTGTTTTTTCTAAGTCGGATTTCTATTTGTTGGTCTTTTCTATTTGTTGGTCTACCTTATTGGGTTAAATCCTAACCGTTCTAAAGTCTGAATTTTAGTATCACATTTATTTACACAAGTATCTTTAATATCTGAGGGTGTATTTTATCGTGAAATTTTACACCCCCACAAATATTAAAGTCTACATCTAGATCCTAAAACAAATTGGAAAAAGATTTTTGACATGTTGGTCAATTCATAATGGATAATCATAAACTGGTTACCATATCAATTTTTTATTTAATTTTTTTAATATGAAAAAGATGCAATTTTTGTTTTTTATGAAAAATATGCTTGGAAAAATTTAGGATTTGGCCATATGCAACAAAATATTTTTTCTTTTTGAAAATGTTTTGAAATATTATTTTTTTTTGAAATATTTTGGAGAAAACCGGGTATTTTAATACCGGATTTATATTTTACAGTGTAAATATACAACCCGATATTATGCATAATTGGTAGGAAAATATGCAAGAAAAATCACAAATTTTTTTAAAAATGATTTTTGAAAATATTTTGTATTTTTTTTAAATGGGGGCCGGGCCAGACCCAACCACTTGGGCTGGGCTATAATTGGCTCGACCCAAACCATGGGTTAATTAATTAGCTGCTGCATGCAGCGGCCACGCCGAGAAAGCAAGAGGCAAAGTAGGGAGAAGGAAGTTGCCTGGCGTGGGGGTCTCGGACGTGATGAGGTGGTTCGGCCGGTGGCTCAGGAGGCATCTGCTGAGGTGATGATGGTCAGAGTCGTCTGTGGGAGGAAGAAGAAAAAAGTTGCACAGGAGAGAGAAAGGCTGGAAGGAGAAGAGAGAGAAGGTCACGGTCGTTGCTCTGCCACTGGTGAGGAGCTGGGTTGATGGAAATGACAATGGTAAAGCCGGTTGTGGCGGTGGAGGTCGATGGCAGAGAAAGCAAAAGAAAACGGGAGGGGCTGCAGAGAGGAGAGAGAAATCAACGGTGGCTTTTGGTGGTTGTGTCGGCTTCCTATGGTGGAGCTGGTATTTGTGGTGGTGTGTAGGCCGGGTGTGTTGGTATTATCGTTGGAGAAGGCAGCTGTGGAAGAGGTGGAGAGAGAAAGAAAGAAAAATAGAGAGAAAGTTGCAGAAACAGGGAAAAAGCTGATTTTTTAGCTTATTTTGGACCCCAATTTCTCCTCCCTCAGGCCATGAAATCCACCTCTATTTATAGGTGGTGGAAGAGGGCAATCTTGTCTACACAGGGGAAAAATTTTCAGTCATTGATTCGGTTGGGAAGGATCCCAACCATTGGCTCAAAGTAGGCATGGTACACTGTCAAATTGTCATATCTGCAGTTGGAGGCTGCCTGAGTTGGCCACTTTGGGGTGGTGCCACGTCCGTTTATTTGCCAGTGAGTTAGTGAAGACCAACCCGGACATAGAGGGATGTCTGGTTGATCAGTTTCGTGCAAGTTTTGGCAAAATTGGTGGATGTTAGGTACATTAAATGCAGTTGCAAAGGAGGTGACTGGACCATTTTTTATGGAAAAATAAAGAAGAAGATGAACAATAACAAAGTTCTGATTTTGGCCAAATTTCATTTCAGTCCTTCCTCTTTCAATTTCTTTCAATTGAACCTCTAATTGACCCTAAACTTTTTCAATTAAGTCTCTGATGAACTTCAATTGGAGCCCCGAAGTTACGCCCCTATTACGATATGGTCCTTGGTCTCGTATTTCTTCAATTTAGCTCCTAATTAACCCCAAAACTTCAATTTTCTTATAATTTCCCCCCTGATTTCAATATATTAACATGGTAAAAATTAAATTTGGTCTCTTAAAATTCCAATCTCTTTAATTAAGCCCAAATTAAGCTCCCAAACTTAATTTTTCACCAATTAAGCCCCAAATAAAATTAATTTGACCCATTTAAAGTACAATTAAGTCCTTGCACTTAATTAAATCCTTCAAATGGACCCAAATTAATTCTTAAACATAATTAAAATTTAATTTGGCAAATGATTAAATCAAATTGGCCTATTAAAAATTTAATTATGTCATCGGACTTAATTTTTATGCAAATTCATCCAATAATCATTTAATTTGACCTTGAATTTGCATTTTTTTCTCTATTTTTGGGCATAATGGGGTACAATTATCCTTGAATCTCCTCCAAAAATTGCAGCTTGATTTTCCAGCTTGCTTTCTCCACATTGCTAACCTTTATTTTATTTTTTAATTTTTATTTAAAAAAGAAATTAAAAATAACTCAGAATTGAGTTATCACACTAAGCATCAAAACAAGACTCTTCTCAACTCTGTTTGTCATTATCTTCAACTGGGCTCGCAATGTACACTTTAATGGCGTCATGGTTCACAGTTCACACGTTAGCAAAATGCAAGGTTCTCCCTTCGATATATTCCACAATAAGCAACATTTGGAATCCAAGCTTCCTCGAAATACAAAATTCGATTCGAAAAGGAACGTCACAGAAAATCCCAGGTGCATGAGAAAAGAATAAAGTATGTTTCATCTATATTCGAACCACGATCGCAAGTATATATTTGATTCTCTGTTAATTTTTTTTTTATCTAATTAGACAATATTAGTTTTAATACACGCTGTGTTGGTGTGGTTTATAAATAAATTAAAAAAAATTATCATTATTTGTAAAACAATTTTAAACCAAGAAGTAATAAATAATATTTCAAATATTTGTATGCAATCACAATGAAAAATTAAAAAAATAATTAATTTGAAAAACTAATATAAAAAATGGTAATAAATATTATTTTATACTCATTGGATATTTATATGTAATTTTTTAAACTTGTGTTTATCAATTTCATATATAATTATAAATAAAGTAAATATAACTATAAAAGATTAAATATTATTTAAAAATAATGGCATAATTTTTTAAATGTTATTTTACTTATTTATTTAAATATGATTTAATTTGAAAAAAAATCTTTTTTATAAGAAAAAAGAGAAGGACCTAAAGAATATAGTCCAATCTAGTGAAACAATGCCTAAACAACTCGGATAAATTGGTATGTGAAATAAAAATTTGGGGATCATAATGATTTTTTTTCCATTAAAATAAAAGGGGATCTATTTTATTTTTTTTTTGTATTTTTCATATACTTTGGTCCTTGTTCTTTCAAATATAAGCTTGAATTATGTTTAAAAAAAAATGTTCTTTAATTCAGTTTCAGAATTTTCTCAAACTATTGATGTTATTGCATGCAAAGAAAAGAAAATTACAATGTTTAAAATGACTCTAACATAACATGCGAGGATAAAATTGCATTGGAATAAAGTTTAATGATCAAAATGATTAAAAAAAAAAGAACAATATTGTTCATTGAAGAGTGTCGTATACAATGATTTTAGGCAAGTGAATTAAAATGAACAGTAAAAAATAATACAATAATCAAATAAACAAATTATTTCATCACATTATAAATAAAACTAGCTATTTGACACACGCTTCATCAAGGGATGAAATGCTTTTTTTTAGCAAAAAAATAAATAAATATGCATGCTTTCAATGTGTTTTTTAATTAAAAAAAATCCTAGTCATAAATAAAAAAAGAACTTATGCATACATTTAGTTAGATAAATCAAGAACTATTTATGCCAATAAATATTAAAAAAAGTGTTAAAATGTCTATTCATCTCACTTTTCTGTGGGTCAGATATTTTCTTTTCTAACGCAAAATAATGAATGGATATTTGTTATTAACATATTTTTTGAAATTAAGAAAAAAAATTATGAATTAAAAAGTTGATATTTACATATAATATAATAAAGAGAATCATATACATTAATAAATATAAAAAAAAAGTTGTAAACGCAAAACCGCGTATAGGATGTGAACTTAATTTTTACCAAAGTAGAAAAATTAGACAATATTAAAAGGATGTTTTACTGTATCATGATTCTCTTAACTGATATATATATATATATAAGGATACTATTTATGTTAAAGGAGATAAATCTTAAAATATATGAACTAATAAACTAAGAAAGAGCGCGAATAAAATATAATCATCTATATAAAAGTAAAAGATAGATAAATATGATATTAAACCCCAACTTTCTCCATTAATGCACATGTTTTGTTTTTATCTTAAAGTTCACCTTGTCTTACCAAAAACAAATATTTTTTTTATATAAAACAAAAAAAAATTATAAATGAATTAAAATAATCTTTTTAAAATATTAAATACATATAAAATAATTTAAAAAAAAAACTTCTATTTAAATAGGATAAATAAACAATCTAAAATATCGAAGAGAATCAACATAAATTTAAATATAAATTAAAAAAATGTTATTTTAAAAAATACATACTAAAACAAGTATTAAGTAAAAAATTAGAAAAAAAGATTAGGTTTGGTATGGCCCGCTCCTAAACCATTTTGAAAAAGGACATGTGTGTAGACCTACAATGGCAAGCTCATGTGTATAGGCTTTTATTTTTTTTATTTGTAAATGGGGTATAACATGTTGTCCACCTCAAAAGATTTTGAAAAAAAAATTAAAGATAAGCAATGCGTCACCTAGTTTTTCTAGTTTCCGATCACAATGATGGTCAGAAAATTTGGGTTTGTGGTTTTTAAACCTATAAACTCATTTTCAATTCATTTTTCAGTAACCTTGGTGACATTTCGCTTATCAAATGAAATTGGGTTAAATCTATCCTCTCTTTACTATTAGAATCTGGTGATTTTCTCTCTTATCTCTCAAATCAGAAACTAAACAGTATAAAAAATAAAGTTAAGTATCTCAATTAAAAATTTAAAATATTGTTGGATAAAAAATTATAATTTTAAAAGTAAGAGAACCAAAGTGATTTTTTTCTCTATTTTTCAAACTACCACCTTTTTTTCTAATTGGCTTACACTTTGGTCCCTCTTCTTTCATTTTCATCTCTCCCTAACATTTCTTGATAGATTGATCGTGAATTTGGGCATAAAAAGATTTAGTAGGATAGAAATAAGGTTTGAAGATCAAATTTTAAAATCATTTCACTATGGATTGCTAGAGTGAAAACACTACATGTTTTAAAGTTTATGTTAATAATATTACAAGTAGGGACAATTGCATTATTAGTACATTAATTCTACATATTTTTTCAATCAAGTACATGAACTTTATTTTTTTTTACATTTTAGTACATATACTTTTTAAGATATTTTAATTAGTTACACCCATCAACCTTTCATCAACTTTTTTTCATTATTTGATGATGTGCAATTTGATCTTGTTTATTTTGATACACTAGTGTTTTTTTATTATCCCAATCAAATATTTTGGTAAATTTTTAATTTTCTACAAAAAGACTAAGATCTATTTATAAATAATTAAAAGTAGTAAATAAATTATTAATACATGAAATTTATTATTTTGATGTGTCACCTTTACTTGGTTTTAAATTGACTAGTTTTTTGTTTACTCAAGTAGTTTTCTCTATGTTCTCTCTCTCTATCATGATTTCATCAACTCTCCTTTCATATTACAATTACATGATATTATTCATTTATATGGTTAAAATAATAAATATTTTAATTATATTAATAATGTATTGTTAGTTTTAATTAATTATAAAATAATTTTAATTAATTATACGATGATTTTTTGTATTCATGTAGACAACTTACCATGAATGGAAAGAATTAACATCTTAAAGTATTTAATTTAAGATTTTTTAAATAATTTATTTTAATTTAAAATATTTTTATTTATTAAAAAAGCTTATTTTAGAGGGCACTTTATTATAAAAAAAACATATTAAAAAATGAAAATTTGACTAAACTCAAGGTTGTCAATTCCGTTTTAGTAGGTGTTTTATTTTTTCAATTGGAATAGAATGTTTCAGTTTCGGAGTATTTCGGCGTGCCGTTTCGGGGTTGTACTGTTCATTTATATATATATATATATATAATTCAAATGCAAGATAAATTAATTATAAATTATGCAATATAAACACAATGCCAAACAAATATAATTTTAAAATTTAAAATATTTCTAAATAGTCAAAATTAAATAGATCTTTAATTTAAAGTAATTCAACTTAAACAAAATATCAAAATATTATGAAAGTAAAATGTTTTAACACAAATATTTTAAATATAAAGTTAGGTCAATGTTATCAAGGCTAATGGAATCTAAAATATCCCTTGTTTTGCTCAAATTCCTACAAAGTATAAACATGAAAAAAACAACTTGAATATAAACCATATATATTAGTGATAAATCTAATTTTAAAAAATTAATATCATTGTTAATGAAAATAGTAATAATAATTTTCAATATCATTATTATTGAAAATAGTAATGAAAAAGAGTTTTTTATAATTAGGTGGTTTAATTAATTAAATTGAACAAGGTTCAATTTGATTCAATGGCTTTTCAAGAGCAAAACGGAACACGTGGAATGAAACCGGAACGTTCCGGGCGGAATTTAGTCAAAAAATCCGGAATGGACTGAGATTTAAAATGAGATGAAATTTATTCCGTTTTGTTCCGTTTTTTGAATTGGTATGGAATGTTTCAAGCGAAACAGAACGGAATTGACAACCATGACTAAACTACTTGTTTGGAACAATAAAAAAACATTGGTATATCAAAATAATAAAAACATAAAGTTTACGTGCCTAATTGATATAAAATAAAAGTTGGAGCAACGATTTAAGAGTGAATAATTTAAGATTGAAAAATAATAATGTACTCAAATGAAAAAATTTAAAGCTTATGTATTCAATTCAAAGAGGTGTAAAGTTAATGTATTGATTATTCCTAATGTATGATTATTCCTTATATATATATATATATATATATATAGCATATTTGAGATTGTGGTAAAGATTTATTTTCAAAGTATTTTTGCTTGAACATATATTTAAATAATATTTTTTTATTTATAAATTTTTAATTTTGATATCAGTATATCAAAGCAATCCAAAAACATGAAAAAAATAATTTACGTTGTATCTATCTAAAATCATAAATGGATACAACGTGTTTTCTCTTTTATCAATAAAAATAGATGTTTTTTTATTTGAAATAAAATGTGTGCTATGTGATTGAAGTACAAGTATTTGTTTGAAAATATGATAAAAGTTGTTTTTCAAAGTGTTTTTTTTTGTTGAAATTGCATTAAAATATATTTTTAAAAAATATATTTTAAATATGGATATATCAAAATAATAAAAATTATTAATTTAATACTTCAAAATTTCAAAAATATAATTGAACAAACATCACCTAAATATATTAACAATAAAATGTGTCAATAGTAAGACATGAACCCCATACTTAGAGCCTTTTGGAGTTTGGACTCTTGTTAAAGCTGCCGTGCTGTGTTATGAGATTGCACATATTAAATATTAAGTAATGAATTATTATATTGTGTTGTTATTAAAATTATAATTATAATTAAAAACATAATTTGAATTAATAAATTTCTTTAAAAAATAACTAAATGAATTTCTTAAGAAATGAATTCTTTCTTAAAGAACACAAAAATATCATAAAAAACATAAATTAAAAAGAAA
>Ga0325404_1002328_pt1 | contig 20334 bp, 21 predicted proteins | sample PopdelMetagenome_18_FD_205664 | JGI IMG/M metagenome (GOLD analysis project Ga0325404, IMG submission 205664) | Populus deltoides microbial communities from Bellville, Georgia, United States - Xylem-Control-R1 | ecosystem: Host-associated > Plants > Phyllosphere > Stem > Wood/Secondary xylem... | reverse complement strand
AAGGTTAGCCTGGTGGTTAGATTTGCAGTCCTTTGTTACTTCACGGGTTCGTATTTTGTAGGTGGACATTGACGTAGCTGAGTTGCAATTCACTGGCTGTGAATTCTTTCCTTTGTGATTAGACTTCTGAACCTTACTTGATGAACTTGTATGTATTTTGCTCAAGGAATTACATGGAATAAATTAAATTGAACAAATCTAGGGACTAAAAACAACAACATGTAAAAAATAAAAAAAAAAATTGAAGAGGCAAACAACCAATCAGCCATCTTAATCAAACCTTGTCATGGTTTGTTCTGCTGTCATTATTAGCCTTGTACTGCTGAATTATTCAAACCCAAAAAAGCACACCAGCCAACACCCGCATATGACAATCAACCTTGTCATTTGTTGAGTCCTTGATTGAAGGGCAATGGGATTTTTATGGTATTGTTTATATTCGCAAAAATTGTCAAATATCTGTTGGTGAATGTTTTTGGAGCGAAAAATAAAATAAAATGCTGGCCATGGGCCATAGTAATCCACATTTTCACACCCACTTCTGTTCTTGCTCTTTATTGTTCTTTTTCAGGGCCTTGCTTCCTCTTCACTGAAAGTACTATTGTCACCAGCTGCTTTGTTCTCCTCCAAAAAACTTGACTGCCCATTTCCTTACAGGTCTCACCTCTCTGGTATGTCTACTTGCCAAGATTTTGTTTTTCTGTTTTTTTCTTTGTGAAAGAAAACTTTTTGGGCTTTAAGTTTTGTTTTGCTTTCACCTTTAGATTGACCAGTGTGACTTGAGGACACCCATTTGTTGACTAAGAAAGATGGGGTGAGATCTGGATGTTATTGTTGCTGTTGAATTAATATGTCTCAATCAGATTTGTTTTGAATATGGTTGTTGCTTAATGTGATCAAGTATTAAAAAATGGTTTCTTGAATGGTAAAAGAAAAAAAAATTCCCCTGTTGTGGGTGCTGCAGTTCAGTTTCTTTTGAAAGTTAAAGTGTTTTTATTGATGGATAGAGAGATTGTTTGTGGGATTCTACCTTGTTGGTTGGGAGACAAGAGGAATGAATGTTAGTTGCAAGGTAATGAGATGGACTATGATAGAATATTTTGGAACTCTGATGTTAGTTTCATGATCAAATGATTGTGTAACCATATGAAATCAAAATTCCTTTAAGAGGTATAACACTCAGATACTAACATTTTCAACACTGCAGTATTTGGTACAATTTTGTTTTTTGTTTTTTTGTTTTTTTCCACTGCTTATGATTTTTTTCCCCTAGATTGCCTACGGTTATGTATGTCTCCCAGTTCAATTTCACACATGACTGTCTGTTTGGTTAACCACATAATGGAAGAAAAGGATGTTTTTGAATGCTTTGTAACATTACCAGTATGTTGCTTGTAGAAAAGAAAAACAAAAACTTTGCAAAATGTACATAATGCTGGTGCTGCTGTATTTTACTGCCAGGTTCATGTAAAGTTGGAAACTAACATCTGGCATCAGCAATGGGTTCTGGAGACTGGTTTAAGACAATGATTAGCATGAAGAAAGTAAAGGATGACAGCTCAAAACAACCAAAGGTATTGAATCATCCAAAGCAAATTTGCTGTCAACGCATTTTGTTCTTCTTTGTATTTTCATAATGAATCCATATCCTTTACCTTGATAAGATTTATTGTAATCTGGCCATTCAATTCTTTTATTATAAACTACCGTTGATTCAAGACTATTGCAAGGTTGTTACGTTTATTGTTGGAATTGCTGTTATTAGGATAGTGGTGAAAAAAGTTCTTCTTTTTTAACTTATTATATGCGACCACATCTGTTTCTGCAATCTGAACAGGGCTGTACAACTTCTGCAAAATCAAATGGCTTCAAATGGAAGAACAAGCTGCGAAAAGAATCTGCTATTTTTGCAAATGGTTCCAGTAGGGCCAATCCCAGATTTATTGACATGCCAGTCGAGGATGTGGCTGCCACTCAGATTCAAACAGCATTCAGGGCCTATATGGTATGTCCATTGTCTGTACTACCTGTACAACACATGGATGCATATTCATACAAATGGAAAGACATGCATATTTGAATGGACAATGGTTCATTAAATCATTTCCTAATGGTGCAGGCTAGGAAAACTCTTCGCCGTTTGAAAGGTACTGTGAGGTTACAGATCATCACTAAAAATTATTCTGTCAAAAAGCAAGCTGCAACTACTTTGAACTACCTTCATTCTTGGAGCCAGATACAGGCCCAGATTAGAGCCCGTAGACTCTGTATGGTTACAGAAAGCCGGTTAAGACAGAAGAAGTTAGAGAATCAATTAAAACTTGAGGCAAAGCTTCATGATCTGGAGGTTAGGATATAATTTCAATGCTTATACAATCAATCAAACTAAAACAATGATTTTCTTTTATATTGATATAGATTTAATGGATGTTGTAAGTTTTTGCTGTAAGGGGAGGTTGATGTAGAAATACTATATGCAGTCACATCCATGGAATTTGGTTCCTTAAGACTTGTCACTCTCTGCGGTTTTAAGATTGTTCATATGTCTACCCGCAGAGAATACAAAATAATGATGAAGGTCATTTATTCTCTTTCATTAGGAATCGAATGTTCGGAATTTAATTTTTTAGCTGTAGTCTGTTGATGTCCACAAATTATTCTCCACTCCAATTATTATATGATCCCGTCTCTCTTTAAGAGTACTGATTGAAATGAATGACAGGTTGAATGGTGTGGTGGCTTTGATACAATGGAGGAAACTCTTGCAAGAATACATCTGAGGGAAGAAGCAGCAGTTAAGCGGGAACGGGCGATGGCATATGCCTTTTCTCATCAGGTATTTGAAATCCCAAAAATGTTTTTTTCATTGTAGTTTCCTGGAAGGGGCAAAAACAAATTGGAAATGACCACAAAAATCCCATGAATTACAGTGGAGGGCCAGCTCTGGTCATAGCCTCGGGCTTGTTAATTTTGAACTTGGGAAAACAAATTGGGGCTGGAGTTGGAAGGAACGCTGGATTGCTGCTCGTCCATGGGAAAGCCGGGTCCCTGTGAAGTCTGCTAGTCCAAAGAAAGTGAAGAACAAGCAGGCTAAAAAGGTTGATGAAAACACAAAGTTGCAAACCAAAAAAACACCAGTTTCATCCAAGCCATCATTGTCCAATGGGAGAGTAAATCCAACAGCACGGAGATTATCTTACCCTCCAGCTGAAAAAGGGGCAACACTTGAGAGAAGCATTAAATCTGATGCAGCAAACACTAAACGTGAACACTCGGTATCTTAGTACGAAGCAAAATTATAAATCGCAAAGACTTGATCCTACTTTCAGTCATTTTTGTTTCAGATAAGAAAGGATGTGTTTTATGCTTTTGTGTAAGTTGAGTGGTGTGATAGTGGTATGCTTTTGCATATAGTACAGAAACTATAGATCAGGCCTGGTTTTATGAATGGCAATTGTCATTCTTTTTGCGTTTTCTCCTTGATATATTTTTACCTTTTCTTTTTTTCAAGTTCATATGTATTTATTGTGTAAATAGACATCATTTTTTTGGTGGTGGATTTGTGATGTATTTAAAGTCTTATCAATCCTTGCTATTAATTAGTGTTACTGATGCATGACGAAAGATATTTGAAGTTAAAGAAGAAAGAAAAAGAAGAAAAAGCCAAATGAAAAGAAGAAAAGGCTGAAGAAGAGAAAGAATGAGGTTGAAAAGTATGCAACTTGTAAATTTTATTTAATTCATAAAAAAAATATTTAATATTTTAGAAAATAGAATATAAATACTAAAATTCTTCTTTCTATTGAAGGAACTTAGCCTCTGAACAAAGATTTGAAATAGCATAGCTCTCCCTCGTCTTTTTTTCTACCTCTAGGGCTGGCTCGAACTTCCAAGAAGGATTCACAACAACTAATAAAGAACTAAGGGGGAATAACTTTGAGCTTTGAGAATAGCTCGATGCCTTGTCATCTTTAGCGAGATTGACAGACCAACTTGCTTTGAGAAAGTATTAGCTTAGCCCTTCTTGGGACATCTGTACTAGCTGTCATTTTTACCTGGGATGGTATGATTAAAACAAATAATTGCGTTTATAGCTTATTAAATAAAATACTTAGTAATAATTAAATTAAATTAAACAAATAAAATAAAATTAATAAATCTCAATTAAAAATTCAAATAAATTGAACCAACATATAAACTAAAGCTCAATCTCACAACTATTTGAGCTACTTTTCATCATCTATGATCATAAATAATGTAAATAGTGTCTCGGGTTCTGTGTCCCAACCAACTCTCCTGAAGTTAGAGAAATTTGACCCCGTCAAGTATAGTTCAAGGCGGCTCCAATACTACTCCTAAAGATCATGATTAAGTTGCTATGAAGTTTTTCTAATAATCCAAATATAGTATGAATTTGGTTGTCTAACTCATATACTGAAATTCGTTAAAGTTCATCGTCCCTGATAGAAACAACTTGTGCATCCAAAATAGCATTAATATGTTCTTTTGTGCTAAAGATAAGAATAATAGGTCAGGGTTTTCAAAATGAGCATTAAAGATAGGTTGTATTTTATATAGAACGAAGTCTTTCATGTTAAAAGTAGAGATAATATTAAAGTTTGATGGCAGTTTAATGACATAACTATTTGATTTATTCATTTGCAACACTTTAAATGGTCTAACACTACCCACTTGAAATTTATGATTGATTTTCAAAGGAAATTGTTCAGGGCTAATCTGTATCACAAAATAATCTTCAACATTAAATACATCATGATACATATGTAAATCAACTTGAAATTTATATTGTTCATTACTTGCTTGAATTTATTTTATGATCTCAACATGCAAATTATAAACTCTACATATAAAGGACTTAGTTGAATCAGACATTTTAGAGTGAATAGACATAAGAAGAAGATTTACAAACTTTCTAGGTTCGTAACTACGAACACTATATGATTCGGGATTTGAAGTGGAACAAAAACTATTTGAAGCCTTAGTCAATATAGTTTGGACACAACCTAGTAAATTAAGATTATCTTCATCTTCTTCATTGTCATAACCTAAATTTGATCTTATTTGCTTTAATTTAATTTTTTCAAGGGGGTTAAAATTAAAAATTAAAAGATCAGGGACCAAAATTTATTATGGGTGTGGTTTGTCAAACCTTTGAAAAGATTAAGGACTATAGTGTATTTTTGTTTAAACAAACTATCAAATAAATTTATTTTCAATTTTGATTTTTAAAATTTAAATCAAATTTAAATTTGAAAACCAAATAGTGTTTGTGTTTGTTTGGGATTGTTGGACGCTTATGTTATAATTTAATAAATACACATTCACGAAGAACAAAAAGGAAAGGGGGAAGGAGATTATATATATATATATTCTCCACTCTTCTAAAAAAAATTCATATTTTCATTTCCCAACATTGGGCATAACCTCTTACCAGTGTTAACCCTACTGAAATCAACTTCCTTTCCTCTGCCTTAGTCATCATATAACTACCCTCACTTTGGTATTAATTTTATTTTTTTTCATTTGGGCATACTTTGATCTTGCTTGTTTTCTTTAGCATTTCCAAAAAAAAATCCAAAATATTTTGCATGTTTTAGCATTTTATAGATAAACAAAATGTATATACAAAAATATTTTGCATGCATATTTGGATTTTATAACAAGTTTACAAAATCCATTGATTTTGGTTAAAATTAAAAGGTTTATTGGGCTGACATACCTGAATTTTTAAAATAACAAAATCATAAACCTTATCTTTTAAAATAAAAAATGTTTGTTACTTATGTTTGATAAAAATTGACTCATAGGGAATACCAAATTTGATTGATATCCATCAATGTTAAAATTATAAATATTATTTATAATATTCATTGATATTAGAGTTAGAAATATTCAGATTCATCAATGTTAGAATTGAGAATATCTTCAATATTCACCAATACTTAATATTCATTAACGCTGGAGTTATGACTATTTATACTAGAATTAGAAATAACTTTGAACCTCAATATTCAATGACGCCAAAGTCAAGAATATCAAATCTTTTTATCATGTGGTACTTATCAACACTTAAGTTGAAAGTATTTTTAATTAAATATTCATTGATGCTAGAGTTGAGAATATTATAGACAGATCATCGATATCAATAGTATAACACAACAGCCCTTTAGTAATTTAAAATAAAACCAGCAATACAGTTTACCTCATATAGGACGCTTTATAGGTGATAGTATCTTCCTTTTAGCGTAACTAATCTTGTACCGTAGAATCTTTGTTGATCGGTTAGGGTTTCTAGTGACCATAATACTAAGTGGTGACTTCTCAAACAAGACATTTTCCTTCTAAAAACAAGATGCTAGAAATCTATTATTTTTTATTTTTTTAAAAGGTCATCATGATGTCGGATGTGACACTCATCATGTGTTAGGGGTGAAAGATTAAGGAACTCAACATGTTGTTTTAAACTTATGACGTGTTGGATGTCAATCTTAATGGGTGGAGAATCAAGTGGTATAAAAGGACTAATATCATGAGACTCTTCTAAAACCATGTTTACCTCTTCAGGTGATTTCATTAAAGAGTTTTCTAAAATTTATTCCTCTACCACTAAAGCAGAATTATTATTTTTTGTTAACCTTATTTTCAGACTCATTTGGATTTATAATGTTAATTCTTTCTTCTTGCACATCCTCTTCATCTAAATCACTAAAGTCCTCAGGATTGGGTTCATACACTTATAAATAGTAGTTTTTTTTCACTTATATCCTTATGTTCTTGGATGACTAAAGATTTAGAGGTGTAGTTGAAAAAGATACAATCAAAACCTTGACAATTAGCACACTAAACCTTTAAACTCATCAACACATTTCATTAATGACTTTTTTTTCTTATCTTTTTTATAAATTTGGGCACTAATAGGATTAGATCTATATGATAGAGCACCTAACAAAGAACCATCATTCCTAAATTGATATCTAAAAAGGATACTATAAGGGTCTTGACATTTTATCCATTGACTATTTATAAATAACCCATGATCTTGCTTTATAACATAAGCTTGGTCAAGAGTTAAAGCACCTATGAGCTTGATCTCTTTTCTAAAATCATTCAAGCTTCACAAAATCTACACAAAGTCATGATTTTATTTTTCCTTATGACACATCTCATTATATAATCATTAAATTGTGTGTATATGCTCATTGACAAACTTTTTCATTGTCTTAGATTGTTCCATTGATATAAGAGTTTAATCTTATAAGACTGGGGTCGGTACTTCTCTTGTAGTTTTTGTTTCATTTTGGTTCAATCAGTTATGAGAGGTTTACCTCTTTTCTCTAAACAATGCTCAACATCTCCCTAAAAAATCAAGTTTCATCAATGATTATCATCTTAGTAAATCTAACTCCTCATATTATCAGACAAGTTGTCTCACTCAAAGAATTGATCCATGTCGTGAGTTCATATATCAAATATCAAAGTGTCATGATGACTATCAAATCTAGGGGCTTCTATTTTGTTAGGGCTCATGACTTGCTCATCAAGGTCATTGTGTTTATAGTAATCTAAATGATAGTTATTTTGGTGGCGCTCAGGGTGAACTTATCTACAATGATTATTTTTGTGATATTTATTGGTCTTTGGGTGCCTTATTAAAAAAAACTCTCCTAGGATTCAATTTTTTAAAACATGATGGTCATCTGGGTTTGCAGCACCCCTCAAATAGCCTTTAAGAGTATTACTATGGGTCGAGTCCATGGTAAACATGGACTTAAGTTTGGACACTAGATGATCATGATACAAATACATGCAACACTAACTTAAAAATTTAATTGAGATCACATTTGATTCTTACAAGTGAAATCACACTATAAAAATAAAACTAATTTTATTTTTTTAATGTGGATATTAATCAAGAACATAAAACACCTAGAAAATTTTAAGAATACAATGTTAGACCTTTATGTATAAACAGTTAATCAAAGAAAGTCATAATGTTCCACCATTTTCGATAAGCTTTATAATTAATACAAAGTACTAATGACTAAATTTGAATGACAAGGATATAAAGTGAACAAAAATATAGGAGTATAATGCAAGATGAAATCTTTTTTAGGCATAAAAAATATTATTAATGATAAGTTGAATAACAAGTGTAATACCAGAACAATAAAATTCAACGTATTAAATGATAAAGTGATTTACTGACTAGGTTGCTTAGTGAGAAGATATTAGAGGTTATTACTGCTAACATGGCGAAGACTGCTGATGTGGTGAAGACTAGCGATGCTGACATGTCAGTGCTGGCTTATGTGGCACTAACATGGCACATGTGTTAATGTGTTAGTGTGCGTTGACATGGCACTGACATGTTGGTGTGTTCTGTTGTGATGTTGATGTGGCAATGTTAATTAATCTATCTTGACAGATTGTGATAGTGGTTCCTTTATTGCTGCTGAAGATGAAAATTTGTTGTGGCTGTTGAAGGTCTGTGTTGAAGATGAACAATAGTTTTTTTTTTATTTGGGCTATAAACAGAAAGATTTTTTTTTCAATGTTAGATCAGCAGTTGATTATGATTCAACACAAGCCCTAATAAATCTATTAATTATAAGAACAATTAAAAAATTATGCTTTGATACCACAGTTGATGCGAGATGAAAGAAATTTGAAGCCAAAGAAAAAAGAAAAGAAGAAGCTAGGAAGAAAATGCCAAAAAAAAAGAAGAAAATGTTGAAGAAGGGAAAGAATAAGGGTTAAAAAAGTCTGCATTAGTGCAAATTTAATTCAATTCATCAAATATTATCTAATATTTAGAAAAATAGGATATAAATACTAAAATTCTAACTAGAACAAATAATTGGTCTTATAGCTCACTAAATAAAATATCTAACAATAATTAAATCAAATCCAATAAATAAAGGTTAATAAATAAATCCCAATTAAAAATTCAAATAAATTAAATCAAAACATAAGTTAAAAGTCAATCTCTTAATGATTTGGGCTACTCTTTATTATCTATGACCACACGAGCATGTAAACAGTGTCTTGGATGCAGTGTCCCATTGAGAATTCTTATCCTTTTACTGCGAGACGCTGTTCCATCTTTCATTGCAGTCCATTCTTCTACATTACTAGCGCACTTCATTTCTATAAGTTGGATGGTGTGGTTTTCCCCATTGTTTCTCTAAGAAAAGATTGTTAGGGCCATCTGCAATAGCAGACTAATTAATTGTGAGGGCCATCTGCAAACAGAGTGGAAGCTGTCAACAAAACTCATTTGTTTGATTTGAGAAGTTTTCTTGAGGTTCTGCAAGGTGCATTCTTTCTCCACTGCCAAGATTCTTTATCAGCAGTTTTCTTTTTCAACTTAAAGGATAAAGAGTTCCTCTACTTGGTTATAACTTCAGAAGTACTATAATGCTTGGACTGATGCCTTGGTAGGGTAAACAAGCCCAGCTACTGTTAAGGCGTGCATAAAACAAGTGAAATTTCATTGTCAACAGGAGGAGGATAGGCTGATGTCGAGCAATAAAATTTTCATTTATGGGTGTGTATCAAGAAAAAGGAAATTCACTCGGTTCGGTGGTTCATGAGATTTATGATTGCGTCTTTTCGCCACCATTTCTGGTTAGCCACAGTTTCTTGCTTTCTAGCTTTCACCAATTAAAGCAAGCCAGTTATTGAACCATTTAACTAGTCCTCTGTTAACAGGCAGCTCAGCAAAAGCCAATCTCTTTTTGGCAAGTGCATGCGTCCTTAAAACTTCCATGGCTCACCGGCCAACCAAATCATTATGAACCATTATTTGTTCTGAATGATATTAATCCTTGATTCCTTATTCTTATTTTTATTAGAGAATGTTTATTTTTGCTTTAAAACTTGTTTTTCAAAGTATATTGCAAATTATTTTTTACTTGAAAAAATATTAAATTAATATTTTTCAAGTATTTTTGAATTTTTTTTAACACACTAAAATAAAAAAAAATTTAAAAATATTATTTTAATAAAAATTTATATCAAAATTCCAATGACACTAATTTACCATCTCTTTTGTTATCACTAGCGCAGGCACATGCTATGGTTTAGACCTTGCCTAGAACGTGGAAGCGAGCCACGAGGAGGTCATTAATTGTGAATATTCATGTGTGTGTGTGTGTGTGTGTGAATGGGATAAAAAGCATGGATTTAATATCGGCAAAACTAAGCTAATTATGATAATGTTGATCACAGGATAACACAAAATTACTGCCATAGTTGTTATGTTTCTATTTTGGGGAAGAGTGAGTGAGAAAAGCATTCCATTTTCACAATCCTATAGTTTTATTTTTTTCAAAGATAATTCTATAATAGTATTGCTTTTGCATAAGTTGGACATAAAAACATAAAATTCTAATTCTATACTAATGAGTTCTAAAATTAAAGATACTTGGAAATAAAGCTAATATGTTACATCATTGATTAATCTCCTAATTCAAATAATTTGATTTATTTTTCATAATTAAGGCATTTAATGACTTGATATAAAAAGTTTAGAAGGTTGGTAAATAGTAAGTGATGTCTTGTAAGCCAAGTGTGATAATAGCAAGTGGTGCTTGGTAACCCAAATGACCGGTAACTGGTAGCTGGTACCTGCCAAAGGTTTTCTTTGATGGACGTGGGGATTTTTTTGATGATAAAGTCAGTAACTTTATAGAGAAAGAAAGTGCAATGATATTTTAAAGAGATATACTTTTAAAATATGTATACTAAAACTATTGAGAATTAAAAGATTGTAAACCTTTAACTTGAAGAATTCATTGTGTTTTTATAGCATATGAATCTTATCTTTTTATGGAGAAAAGGGGTTAAAGTGTAATTTCACCATTGTGATGTTTTGAGTTGTATTTTACTCAAAATAATATGTATTGAATCAATATAAAATACTGAGTGACCTGCGTGGGATCCTAAAAAAATCTCTAGCAAGTGTTAGGCTCGAGCCCATTAAAGATAAAAAATGGATTTAGATGTGCTTCCTAGATCCAATTATGTTGGGCTTAGGGTGCGCTCTCAAGCTCACAGGGGTGCTAGGCTTTTACCTAATTGGGTGTACGCCTTGTGTAGGCTCATGTTTCTTACTCGAGCCCATGCCTTCTAGGAAGTTGGGCTTGAGTTTTCACGTCCGAGCTCACTCTTCTTGAACCCCATCCCCTGCTATACATTGGGTTCAGGTTACCAAGCTCAATCAAGGGGTTTTTTTGAGTTTTTTTTAAGAGAATTTTTTAGATTCATTTTGGAAGGGGTTATTTGGATACATCATACACTGAATGTTAATTGAAAATGATCTCCCACATAATCGTATATGGTTTGAATTAAAAAAATAAGATATGAAAAAAAAATCTAAATGATATAAGAAATGATTAGGAAGAGATGTAATCTCATTGTTTAAAAGTTATCATATGAGTAACTTAATTATTGTTAATAATAATATTACTTCTAAATAACATAATTAAGGATGCTACAATTGAAAACAACCATAATCTCATGAGATTGGGTTGTTTTGTTTTTTAGTTTGAAACTTTTAAAAATCAGCATCCATAATAATTTATTTATTTGATTATATCAAATTAATAATCCTCTTTTTCATTGTAGAAAGTAGTGCATCCTTTACCGCAGGGGTTAAAAAGTTAGCTTCCACTTCCAATAAGATACAGGCATTGAATTGAATGGCCTGCTACATTTGTTAAAACCCTTTAAAGGAAAAAAAAAAAAAAAAAGGCTCCCTCCTTTAATGCATACTTAGCAATAATCACCGATCAAGCAAAGCTATTGATTCTCTTATAAATAGTCCTATTATGCCAAAAATCATCAGCCCATGATTTCATTGTTGAGAACAAAGCTATTACTGTCTTCATCACTGCATAAAGCACCAATCTTTACAGTCATGGACTCTTATGGATCACAAAGACTTGTGGCTTTGGCCCAGCAGCTTCGTTTCTACAAGCCACCCTCTCTATCACCAGATGAAATTGAAGAGCAAAACATAGAGGAAAGTGCAGGTAAAGTTGTTCCCCAAGTGGGTTTTCAAGAATCTGCAACCTCAATTGTTAAAGAACCTGAAAGGTTTCGACCCAATAGAGCTGCTGTTTTGGTCTGCATCTTTGAAGGTGATGCTGGTGATTTTCGTGTCATTTTGACTAAGAGATCCTCCAAATTGTCTACTCATTCAGGTTAGTGGTTTTTTTCCTTCTTTCTCTCTCTCTCTCTTTTTTTCTTATGAGAATTGGAGATTTTGAATGCTGATTGTTTGCAGATATTCTTTCCTTAACTCTGCGAATCTGTTGTTAATTCAGTTGAATGAATGGTTATTGCGGCTGGCTGACTTTTGGATGCTCTTTGTTTGGTTGGTGATGCATGTGCCAAAATTTTCATTTCTGTAGTAATTCATGATGAAAAATAGAGTTTAAGGCAATTCGGTAAGATAATTTATCCCAAAGTTTAAGTTTTTGCATAATGTAGTTAATAGTAATTGCTCTTAAATTATAAGTCTCAACTTGAGTGATGAGACTGGATAAAGAATACGAGTAAGGCTGTAGAAGATAAAAAGAATTGAATCTTATTGCTCTCTTTTGAGTTTTACCCCTAAGGTCAAATTTTTTGAACTCAGCTCAACTGAATTGTTATACGCTTAAACAAATGTTCAAGCAAGGTTTAAAATTGGAATCATTTTGTCTTTTTGTCATGCATTGTTGAAGTGATCAGATAGAGCAAAAGTTGTTGAACTTAAGAGAATTTGAAAAGAATTGGAGAAAGGAAATAAAATTTCAAAGACTTGACGATTCGCTTGAGTGGTTAAGGTAGTTGTCTGAGGTTCAATTAGTTGGACAATTTTATTCTTGTATAATACAAAGCTTTTGGTTATCATTTGTTAATAAAGACTTGAGGTTGAAACTTGCTGTTCTTTTCTCTTTTTGTGGCCAAGCAGTGAAAATGTAATGGCAACACCGATGACTAAGGTATAGGGAGCGGTTGTTGATTGTTCACTCCACTAAGTCGGTGTTTTTGGTTGCAGGTGAAGTTTCCTTACCTGGGGGAAAAGCAGATGAGAGTGATAAGGATGATTTTGAGACAGCAACAAGGGAAGCGAAGGAGGAAATTGGGTTAGATCCCACACTTGTGAATGTTGTTACTGTTCTTGAACCATTTTTGTCTAAGGTATGAAAAAGATGCTTCTTCTATGCTCTTGGAATTTATGGACTTTCTGTATTTTATGGATGATGGTTTCTGCTGATTTGCATATTATTTCATTTGACTGACTACCCTGTATGATTGACTCCAAACTTGCTTGGGACAGGGGAGTTGTTCTTGTAATATTGGTTGACAGCTTGAGGTTTAGACCCATAGTGACCCTTGTGGAATGAAACCTGCTCTTGGAATTTATGGACTTTCTGTATTTTATGGATGATGGTTTCTGCTGATTTGCATATTATTTCATTTGACTGACTACCCTGTATGATTGACTCCAAACTTGCTTGGGACAGGGGAGTTGTTCTTGTAATATTGGTTGACAGCTTGAGGTTTAGACCCATAGTGACCCTTGTGGAATGAAACCTAGGTATTGTCTTAACATAAGATTACCATAAAGTAAGGTGAGAATTATTGTCAAACCTTAATGAACCTTGTGATCAGCCCCTGTTATCGGGGGTAAATAGTAAACTTTCTTGTCTGGGGGGGGGTTTTGCTTCGATAAGGAAGTGAGGGGCCAAAATTTGATGGGATCATAGAGATTTTCTAGGCAGGATTTATTTCCTCTTTTACTTTCCCATTTATTCAATTTTGATGTTTCCATTTAGCCTGTAAGTGGGATTGACATGGTGTTGGACCTACCACATAGCATTTTGACAGTTACTAGAAAGTTTCTCTCACCATTATTCTTCATATAAGTGATCTTGATACCACTTCTTCTCGCCATATAAGTATGTCATGGTAGTTGGTCTAGTATTTGAATGAATTGTTTTATACCTTTCAAAGAATAGGTAGTGGAGGAATGCTTCCATTAATAAGTTGATCATATCTGGAAGCTATGAAGACAATGCTAGAATGCTTCCTAAACGAGACTGGCAAACACAGATGTGTTGCATCACATAATTGTAAACTGTTCACAATCATCATTTATTTATCATGAGGTTGTTTGGAAGTTTAGTGGCTCCTTTCTATCGCACATTTTGCTTTCTCTTTTGACATGAACAAATTTTATTCTAAAGTCAGGGCATTTAAGGTGAACAACCTCCTAACCATGAGATTTCAGAAAAGTGCAAAAGGATGCTTCTGTTAGCTGTCTAGCTATTTTCTGCAACGAAACTGTGATGATCGGCATTAAATATATAGGACAATTCATTATATGAGAAATTATGTAGGAAAAGAACGCTCATTTTTATCACATGTGCATTCTCTACTCCACTCTCATTTCTGCTTTCTTTTAGCTGAAACATCATATGCCATGATGAGTTCTAGGCCAGGATCCAAAATCTGTTACCCACAAAACTTCAGTCGTGGATTTCCTGACTAGTATTCTGATTTTGTCAGTCTTCTTTTGTTTTAATAATTAATATCAATATAATACCGCTGTCAATAACTATGATGTGTGCTCTATATGTGCATTGCTTGGGTCTGGACAGACAGTGTATTTAACTAATTAGCATTTGAATTGTCTGACAAGTGTCTGTTAGATATCACAAAAAATTAAGCTGATATTGTCAATTTTTTTCAGTTTTAGCAATGGTTGCTTTTCTTTGCAGCATCTTCTGAGAGTGATTCCTGTTATAGGCATTCTAACCACTAAGAAGGCTTTCAAGCCCACCCCAAATCCCGCTGAAGTGGAAGCAGTATTTGATGCTCCCTTGGAAATGTTCATTAAGGTTAACCTCTTTCACTTTTATTAATTGACTTAACCATTAGGTTTTCTTATAAATAACTATGCATGAAATATTTTGTTCAGGATGAAAATCGACGAGTAGAGGAGAGAGAGTGGATGGGAGAAAAGTATCTGATTCATTTCTTTGACTATGAAACGGGGAATAAAAAGTACTTGATATGGGGTTTAACTGCTGGGATTTTGATTAAAGCTGCTTCAGTGGTCTACCAACGGCCACCAGCTTTTGTGGAGCAGAATCCAAGGTTCAAGTTTCCTAAAGGTGCAAGCAATGATACAGTGGTGCGCTGAATAATTCAGGAAAAATATTGTTGGATTGTACTCAGATTCTCGGAATAATCATCCTTCCTCAATAAAAACCCTCACAACCCACACGTGTTGAACCAGTTAAGTTATTCAAATGTATGCACTAAATAGCATTGTCAGTAGATAGGCAGAATGCAATATTATCCTTCAGGAAATTGTAAATTGAGGAGACTGGTTACTTAAGAGGCAAGGAGTTAGCTGGATCAAATTTCAACAAATTCTTCCTGGGGAGTGAATTGCATTTTTCTTCTTCCAACTGCAGCTAATTCTATTGAATGACGTCGAGTTTTACTGTAGCGAAGTTCTTGATTGAACTGACCCTACCGCTAAAGCTTACACAGCTGTTAATAAACAGCAGTGCACTTCTTCATTCTAATGAAGTGTACCTAATGCCTGCTTCTGTTGACTTGGCTCTATAACAGTAGAGTTGAAGCCGCTTGTGGAATCTTTTAAACTGCTTGCCTCTACAAATAAAAGCTTTGATTTTCATAGATGATACTTTTGGTAAAAAATTTATTTTGTCTTAGAGTTATGCTTCTCCGCAAATTGTACAGGTATTGTTTCCCACAGTTTGGAAACATGATTTGTTGTTTAGAGAACAAACATTTACTTTTTATTTAGTTTAGACTTCAGACAAGCTGTAGAAAGAATTAGATGAAGGATTAAAGGAAAAGAATATAGCATGTTTGCTCTTGTTTTCTTTTCTAATCTTTGGACAAAATGAAAAATATGATAAGAGAATCACCCAATAACTTCTTTTCGTGCATGGACACGCCCCCAACGGGCACATTTTTCTCTTTCGAAATCTTTCGTGCTTGTCCATCTACTTTTGTTTTCTCTGGTCCAGAAACTTATACAGCGGAGGTGAATTTATCAAAATCTACAAAATGTTGATGGACCGTGGCCCGAGCCTAACAACTCCTAGGTAGTTCTCACCTCAACCAGCTCTTTCATGTGCTCCCCCACCAACCATCTTAAATGATGGAGCACTAGCGATGCTGATTTTTCAATTTGAGAGCATCTTCAATGGATAAGCTAAATAAATAGTAAAAAATAAAAAACTAATATTTTAGTTTTTTTTTTATTTGTTTTTCATTCTTTAAAAGAAAAGACAAATAAAAAGCTAAAATGTCTTTTTTTTCCACAAAAGTTATTCTTACATATCTCTTAAAAAAACCAAAACTAGCAAAGTGGAGCCAACAAAAAAATAAACCAATTAAATCTAGCTATGTAGAAAAAAAAATAACATTAAAATTATTAAAAAAAATAAAATACTTATGGTTTTTTAAATGGTTTTTTTTTATTGAAACATACATGGTAAAAAACACTATATTTATACTATTTAAAATCCTATTTTATCAATTTACCTTTTAAAAGTAGCGTCTCCCATTGGAGATGCTCTGAGAGTCGGAAAATTAGTTCTCAAAATTGATTGCTACAAAAGAAAGAAATTTATTTAACTTTTTTAAGTTTTAAGAAAAAGGAAACTGACAAGAAGTCATAACTAAGACAACAGAGACCAGCCATACAATAACATGAGTGAAAAATCCCAGAAACTGTTATCATTAGCTCAACAGCTTCGTCTCTATAAACCTCCTGATTCTTTAAACAACCCAACAAGAAGACAAAATGGGATCCCACAAAGTGCAAAACCAAAAACAGCTGCAGTTCTTATATGTATATTTGAAGGATATGATGGAGATCTGCGTGTGATCCTAACAGAACGCTCTTCAAGACTTTCCTCTCATTCTGGTACAAAAGAGAGTTTTTCTTTATGTTAATAACTATCAAGTCATCGTTTTTACTGGGTTGTACACTTGTATTGCTGGCTATGTGATGTTTTAAAGAAAGAAGAAATGGGTTGTGTTCTATTGCAGGTGAAGTTTCCTTGCCTGGTGGGAAAAGGGAGGAAGGAGATGCTGATGATGTAGAGACTGCCTTGAGGGAGGCTACAGAGGAGATTGGCTTGGACCCTTCTCTTGTTGATGTTGTTACTGTTCTTGAACCATTCATGACAAAGGTTAGATTGTGTTCAATTAAGCAAATTCATTTTCTAGTGATTATTCTTAACCATTCTTGAGGGTCAATGATTTGTTTGATATAGATTACTTATATTATTTATTTGTTACTTATAGATACTTTCATATCATCTTAACACTCTTGGAACAGAATAAATAGTTGCAAGATATACAGTTGATTTTAATTATGTGGAAAGAGGAGATAAAAGAACCAAAATGGATAATATATTGGCATAATAGGAAAGTTTGAGTAGAATATCATGGGTTTGAGTCTTTGCTCATGATTCTGATGTTTAGGGCATTTGCTGTTTTAAGTTGTCAACTATGAGAGGAAGACATAATAAAGTGCGATCTTTAACAACCTATGGAAATGTTTAAACTAATCTCATGATTCTATTTCTTGAATCTGGAATGATAAATTTTCGAGCCTCTTTGTTGTCCTTTCAAGTTTCTTCAGATTATTGATTGAAGTTACAGGCAGAGTGCTTATTTGTTCTCTTTGTTTGTGTTTGAGTTTGTTTTTGGACAAAATCTTGGTTCCATATGCAGTATGCTATGACTGTGGTTCCTGTGGTCGGCATCCTGTTCGATAAGAAGGCATTCAATCCAGCTCCAAATGTGAATGAAGTGGAAACAGTATTTGATGTTCCCCTAGAAATGTTTCTTAAGGTTTTACTCTAGTTCGATTTTATCAATTACACTTTGAGATTAAATTTCAGAAGCATTTCTCAGTTCTCACAGGCTTCTCTTTTCTGATGGTGAATACAGGATGAGAACCGGAGGGAGCAGGAGAAAGAATGGATGGGAGACAAGTATCTACTTCATTTCTTTGATTATCATCAGTCAGGGAGTAAAATGTATACAATATGGGCTATCACTGCTTCAATATTGATTAGGGCTGCATCAGTTGTCTACCAAAGACCACCTGCATTTCTAGAGCGAAAGCCAACATTCTGGAATGGAAATCCTGATAAAGCTATAGATACCTGACGATCTTGAATTGTCGGCATCGAGCACTATCTTTATACAATTAATTTAGAACCTCTCTACTTTTGATCATGTTGTTTGAAGATTACGCAGAATTCGAGAGACGCGAATGATCAATCTCAAGCACTTCAGAGGCATTTGAATTTTCACAGTAGCCAACACCTGATCACAAATGCAAATCATCATCAACTGTTCGTTGGCATTGATGATCTGTCGTGGAGAGTACTGAGTAGAGACTATGACCTTGAGCTTCCTATGAAGTTTTGTGTTGTTTGCAGCTTGTAACCATTTGCTCACTTGACTTGCTCTCTTGTAGTGATAGCCAGAACTTGTTATTACACTTTGTAAGGTTGTCATGGTACTAAATATACAGTCGCATTGATTTCTTTTCAAGGGAAAAACAAAAAAGATTGTGATGTAAGACAAGGAAATAACATAGAAGAGGCAGAATTCCCTGCAGCCCACAGGGTAATAAATAGCCAAAAATGAAGAAGCTGAATTTCCTACAAGAGAGGAATTATATAAAGTAAATAAGAAAGAAATCCTTGTTAGTGTCTTTAGGCGAAAGAGATTGTTGGTTGTTAATATCATGTTCTTCTTTTTTGCATCCCAAGGATCTTTTGGGATTTTTTACTCTTTTTTAGTATTAAAATCAAAATAGATGTTTATAAGAAAGATAATGATTAAAATTTTGAAGAACAAAAATATTTTTTATTCAAAATTATTTCCAGTCATTCATGTATTTTCTTTTGATAGTAATATGTATTTTTATTGAAAGCATAGTTTATTGAATAAAAACTAATGACAATTAAAAAAACATTCATTAAAATTAAATGATTCCAATTAAAGAAGAACAAATGCATAGAATAAAAAAATCATCTCTTTATTTATGTATTTTTTTTTTTATGAAAACATGTTTTTTTATTTGAAGCATTGTTTTTTAAATAAAAAATTACTATGATTGTGAAAGCAAGTTTTAATAATAAAAAACCCATGAATTAATCTTTTTCACATATCTATATGAATAAATTTAAGAATAATAAATCTAAGAAAATTATATAAAAAATAAGTACTTTATTCTTATTGAATATTAACGAGTAAGATTTTGAGAAATTTCTCATATTAGGTTAATATATAATTATTCATAAAATAATGACTAATACTACTATAAAAAAGCTCTAATCTTCTTAAAAACTATGATATAATTGGATAATTGTTTAAATATCATTTTAACAAACTTATTTAAAGATAATTTAATTTCAAAACTTAAAAATAAAATAAAATAAAAGGTCAAGGGTTGTTTAACAAATAAGTCAGGCGTGCCTGGGCCTGACAGGACAGCAAGCGTGTCTAGCTTGAAAAAAAAGCACAAGATGCATGGGTATGAAAAAAGAATATTGTGTGCTTAACTTTCTTTTACTAAAAAAAAGTGGTAAACAAAAAGTTATTTGCTTTTATTTTTTAATAAAATGAACGACATATTATCCGCTTCGGTAAACAACACTTCATCTTTTGATTCAAATTCTAATGACTTTTAGTAGTAGGAAACTTCTCTAAAATCATTTCCAAGCTTAAAACACCATTCAATCCATTAAGAAATCATATATTAAACCAAAATATAAGAGTATTAATCAACATTTTGTGTCATATTTTAAGAGAAAAATCATCTTCATTGAACTTTTTTTTAAAAATAAATTTATTAATATCAAGATGAGTCTTATAGGTCGCGATGTTGGGTAAATACTATCTCTCATCTCTCAATATTCAGGGGCTAAAATGTAAAAAAAATAAAGTGGGATTGAAATGTAAAAAGTTAAAACAAAAGGGACAAAATACATAACTAAAACTTTAGGGACCAAATTAAAGGTCAATGTGTTTTTTTAACAATTAAAAATGAAAAATGATTTTTTTATATATAAAATTTTATCCTCCTTCTTTAATTTTTATTTTTTACTTTTACCTAAAATTTTATTTTATAACATCGATTTTCAATTTAAAATTAAATTTTTGTTGACACTTCAAAAGGAGTTCAACATATTAATATAATCTGAGATGGTGAAATAAAATAAAATAAAATAATCAAAATGAAAAAAA
>Ga0325404_1002326_pt1 | contig 20339 bp, 16 predicted proteins | sample PopdelMetagenome_18_FD_205664 | JGI IMG/M metagenome (GOLD analysis project Ga0325404, IMG submission 205664) | Populus deltoides microbial communities from Bellville, Georgia, United States - Xylem-Control-R1 | ecosystem: Host-associated > Plants > Phyllosphere > Stem > Wood/Secondary xylem... | reverse complement strand
AGGTATTTGATATTTTCTCCACATTATGTTTTGGGAGTCACCCCCCTTTCCCGTCATTTAGTCTGAACACAAAGATTGCTTGCAATTCAGATCAAAAGGCATCCCCATCTAGAAAATCTGAGAAACAGGTCAAAAGCGGGTTGCATTCAAAGCCAACTGCCTCTACATCCCACAAGGTTAGTGTAGTGTACTAGTGTTCTGATGAGGCAATTGCAACAAGCCTTCCTTGCATTACAACCATTCCAGTACAATTCTTACATCTGCCACCAATATTTAGTTGTTTGTTGTGACACATGTTTCTCAGGTTAGAGCATCTAATCCCACTAAAGAGTGCTTCTCTCCTTCTAAAGTGAAGGAGTGGGTTATTGATGATTTGAATAGAACCATCTCATGGCTGGAGAGTCAAGAGGAAAAGGTACGTGACATCTAACAACTTGATCTGGCAAAAGCTTTTCTTGGTTCACCAGTAGTTTTCTTGAATGTGGGAAAAAATGAAATCTGTTTAGAGCAGACGTGTCGCATATGAATATGAAGGTAGCTTTGTGTTTTGCTCATCATTATTTTAAGCTGGTCAAAACATGCAGCTGCGTTTCTAGCTTATTTGTGTGCAAGTTGTGCAGAATATATTCTAGGAACCTGATTTTAGTTTTCCTTTTCAACAGCCAGAGCCAAGCGAGATTAAACAAATAGCTGCAGAAGGCATCTTAATTTGCTTACAAGATGCCATAGATTTCCTTGAACAAAATCAGGTATAATCTTCTCATAGACAATGACACTCTTCAAATCCACAGGAAATTTTATTCTGATTTAATTCACATCTCCTTCCATTGAAAATACTAGCTGCTTTCGTGGTGAGTGGAGATATTTCAAGGCAAATCCTATAAATTGATTAATTAGTAATGCTGATGTTTTTGCTTTTGCTCATAGAAAAATGCACTTGGCTTTTCAGTTCATTGTGATTTTTAAATGCGGTCCTCTAAATAGTTGTAATTTTTTCCGTAGACAGTTTGCTTAAACCTCCTTGCTTTTGCAGATCATTTACCCTTTCTATACTTTTTTGGATAATTTACATAGAAATGTTTTAGAATTCTTAATATTTTTCAGTTATGTTGAATGCTGGCATTGCATTGCTAGCACAGTTACCCTTTGTAGATTTTTGGTTATATTGAACTTCCATTCTAGACCCAAGGGAAGGGGGCAGGTCATTTGTTCTGCTTTGCACACCAGGATCGTGATTTCATCACTCTTACTTCAATACAACTGTTCTCTCCAGAGCTGATAGTGGATTTCCCTTCAGAAATTCATCATCAGTTCAATCCTTGTACTAGTTCTGAGTGAAACTTGTTTAGTGTTACCAGCAAAGATGAACTATGCATTCTAGTTTGGCTAACATTTATGAATACCGCTCTAAAATTTGTCACTATTGTCTGCTTAGGATGTCCGTAAAATAACAGATCAGTGGAATGTTGTCCCTCACGCAGTTGAGGAGATGGTAAAGCTTGTAGATGGTGGAAATGCTTCATCTTCTCTTTCAAAGGAAGATCTTTGCAGGAAGGCCAAGGCATGTAAAGAAATCTATGAAGCAGAACTTAGCAGTTTAGATGGTTCAAAGAGTAAGAAACAAAGGTTGAAAAGTGATGAAAGTGGGAGTAGTAAAAGGACAAACGCCGTCACTGGTGATGCAGCAGAGTATGACAGCGATGAAACAATTGAAATGACGGAGGAGGAAGTTGACATGGCGTACAATACTGTTGCTTCTAAATTTTTAAATGATTAGTGAATTTAATTGTATCTGAAGGGTTTTGTGATCTTGTACAATAATAGATGTTTCGATGATCCTTCATAAACGTTGAAAGAAAATTTTGAGAAATGTGTATGATAAACAGGCCAAAAGCGTCTTCCGTATAGCCTGCCGGCTGTTGAATTATTAACAAAAACTCTAATAAGGTGTGGAAGAAACCATGTAGCAAACACTGGATACACCTTTATTTTATGCTACAGTATAGTGACTATTATAACCCTTAAAGAACAAAACTTTTTTTAAAAAATAGGCTATGGGTAGGAGTATTGCAGTCTTCTTCATTTGTAATTTGTCATGTGGTGTCCATGGTTTTTTTTTTAAAAAAATTTAACAGGAAAATGATTTCATTACCATTTAGATCAAATTTTCTAAGCTATAAGCTATTAAAGTATTAAAGTAAGGGTATTTAAATTATTTCAACTTTTAAAATACATTGAAAAGAAAAATTTGTCTTCAGACCTAAAAAAATAAATCATGGGTGAGGGGTTTTTTGGTCTTTTAGTATGGTTTTTTTTGTTAATTCTATATCCATCAAGGATAGTTTGGTCTTTTTCAAGTTAATTAATTAAATTTAAAAAAGAAAAAAATTTTAGCGCGTGAGAGGTTCCTACGGCATCTCACGGTGGCCAAACCTGTGCTTCTGCTGTGTCATTGGAAGGGTTACCGTGTTCTCTTTCTCCTGAAGTGATGTGTGTTTGTCACTAACAAGTTTTTTTTCTTCTTTCTTTCTCCCTTTTTCCTTAAAAAATAGAACTTAGCCCTCTTTATTTTTATATTTTGATTTTAATCCTTATTCTTTTGATTTCTTAATTTTATTTCTTGACCCTTTAATACAAATTTTATTTGTATCCGCTTTAGTCCTTCAATTCCAATTTGTTATGTTTTATTTTTTCCAACTCAGTCCTTATTCATTTTGTTTTCAATTTTGTTTCCTTGATTATTTTGTAAAAGTTTTATTGGTTTTCAATTTAATCATTCAATTTAAGTTTATGGTGTATTATTTTTCCAATTTGGTCCTCATTTATTTGTTTTTTTCGTTAAAGTTATTTTTCTTTTCAATTTAGCCTTACAATAAAAAAATTTAGGTTGCCCTCTAATTTATTTTTTATTTTAATTTTTACTCTCATTATTTTAATTTATTTCACATTAGAAAGTTAAGTAATTTTGTTGTACCTTATAATGTGAGGGACACTAAATCAATAGATTTGAATGTTGGAGTGAAAGCCAAACAACACACATACACACACACACACACAAAACACTTGACATTTGGGCACTTGACATTTGACATTATGTAAAATAAATATTTTTTATTTTTAGAATTAATTAATTAAATAATTATGCATGACACCTTTTGCCAAGTTATTCAATTAATTTATCTGAAGGGTTATCTTTTTTAGTTCTACAGACATATTGATTTGAAGATGTGTGTTTTTAAATTATATATGTCATAAACCATTTCTAGGTTATTCCTTAAATTCACATTTTTCTTCCTTTCAAAATAAAAGTAAAAAATAAAAAAATAGCAAGAAGACTGACATTTTGGCGAAAGCAGGCTAAAAAGGATTCCAAATATATAGAAAAAATCAAGCTACAATTTTGTACGAAATTGGGAACCTAATTATACCCCATTTTACCCAAAACTAGAGAAACAATGTAGATTTAAGGTCAAATTAAGTCATTATTGGACGAATCTGCATAAAAATTAAGGACATAATTAGATTTTCAATATGTCAATTTGATTTAATCACGGGCCAAATCGAAGTTTAATTATGTTTAAGAATTAATTTGAGTCTATTTGAAGGATTTAATTAGGTGGAAGGACTTAATTATACTTTAAATGGGTCAAATTAATTTTATTAGGGGCTTAATTGGTGAGACATTAAGTTTGAGAGTTCAATTTGGGCTTGAGAAAATTGAAATTTTAGGAGACCAAATTTAATTTTTACCAAGTTAATTAATTGAAATCATGGGTAAAATTATAAGAAAATCAAAGTTTTGGAGTCAATTAAGGGCTAAATTGAAGAAATTCATAGCCAATGATCATATTGCAAAAGGTGTCGAATTCTAGGACCCAATCAACTGAAATCAGGGGTGAAATTGAAGAAATTTAAAAGTTTAATAATCAATTAAGGGTTAAATTAAAGAAATCCGAGACCAAAGACCAAAATGAAAAAGACACTAAAATTTAGGGCTTAAATTGAAGTTCATCAGGGGTAAAATTGCAATTGAAGGCTTGAAGCCAATAAGATGTGTAATTAAGAATAAATCACAAATCAAATGACTAAAATGCAATTTTCCAAAACGACGTCGTTTCTAGGTGATTCTTCATCTTCTTCTCAGACTTTAGTCGAAAAGGCTGTTCAAGTGGCCACCTTTCCAAGGCATTTTATGCTTCATCTCTCCACCAAATTGGACAAAACATACACGCAAATGATCACCTGACATCTAACTACACCCCGGTATGATCAGTTCTGCCTGATTGACACCATAACGGCGTTGACACCGCCCTAAAGTGACCAACCTGACCAACCCCCTTTTTGCAACAAAACTAACAGCTCATGATAGCCAATTTGAACTGACGGTTAGGATCCTTCCAGGTCGAATCAAGGGCCAAAATTTGGCAACATATGAGACAAAATATCCCTCTTCCATCCCCTATAAATAGAGGTGGATTTCATAACCTGAAGGAGGAAAAATGAGAAGCCAAAGTTGAGAAAAAATCATCTCTGCCCAGTTTTTTTTTCTTTCCCCCCTTCTCAGCCACCACTTTGGCCACTTCATTCGCCGCGCCTCAGCCGTTATTTCCACCAATAACCACTCATTGCTCTTCCTTGCAACACCATGAACGTTGCCTGCCACTTTTTCGGCAAGATAAGCCTTCCCTATTGTTGTTTTTTTTTCTTTTGCCCCCTCCCCTCGCCAACCACTGCATGCAAATTTTGCATGCAATGGTTGCTTAATTAATTTCTATTTTGGGCTGGATCCATTCTAAAAAAAAATATGAGGAGCCTAGAATTATTAGCCCGATGGCGGCCTAGCCCATATATTTTATAATGTAATATAATATAATACAATATATTATATTATTATATGTTATAAAAAAAAGAAATGAAAAAAATTCCAAATAATTTCAAAAGTCCTTTCAAAATATTTCTGATTTTCTCATGTGTTTTTCTACCATTTTTTCATAATATTAGGTTGTATTTTTACACAGTAAGATACATATCCGATATTAAAATACTTGATTTTCTCCAAAAAATTTCTTAAAAAAACTTAAAATTTTTTAAAAAATCTCAAAACTTTTAAATTAATTTTCCCTTTTAAAAAAACAAAATATTTTTTTTTCATGCATACGACCAGATCCTAAAAAGTTTTCTAAGCATATTTTTATATATAAAAATTGCATCTTTCTCATGTTTTAAAAAGAAAAAAATAGATATCATAATCAATTTATGATTATTCATTAGGATTTTGTCAAAATATCAAAAACCATTCACCAATCATTTTGTTCATTTAAGTAAAGGACTGATTGTGCAAGGAGAAAACACATCACCCCCAGTGCACCATACCTAAGATAAGCTACATTGTTGTTTAATTGTTTTCTATATCAAGTTTCTATTCATTGGTCTCGTTTAAGGTTTAAGGTAGATCTCCCTTTGTGAGAAAATCTCTACTTTATTGGGTTGAAGTCCTAACCATTTTAAAGTCCAAATTTTAGTATCGTATTTATTTTGCGCTTTATATCTTTAATACTTGAGGGGGTACTCTATTATGTAGTTTTACACTTCTAAATACTAAAGTATACATCTAAACCCTAAGACTCGCGCATACTATAAGTTTTCTAGGAACCTTAATACTAGGTGGCGATTTCTGAACCTTTATCATAATTTTATGATTAAACTCAAAACGTTTTCCTTCCCAACACCACCTCTCAGAAGGCTCATCATTTAAGCGTGTCAGCCACCCGACGTCGCCCCGCGACGCTATAGACACATCAATATGAAATGATGTTATTTTTCTTATAAATATAAGTTTGATATTGGTAAAAATCAATTAGAAAACAATCTTCTTCTCTTCCTATTTTTTCTTTACAATCTCTTTGTTTATATTTATAAAAAACAAAACAGAAATTCTTAAGAAAGTTATAGAAGTTGTTGTCTATAAGTTTTAAGGTTTTGTTGTAACCTAAAGGTACATTGCTTTGAGTCTATAACAAATATTGTGGGGGCAATTAATACCTTAAAGATAGTGATATTCATCCCTCAAAGCATTTATGCTATACCCATTAAATTTAACATTTAAGCCACAAAGAGATCATAAGGATGATGATGGGAGTTAATGAATCTCAACAGGGAACTAACTGAAATTAATGATGTAATATGAAAGAAGCAATTAATTGATATGAAAAAGAAGAATATTATATATGTTAAAAGAGCAATTAATATAGTAAAGTAGACGTACTGATACATGTATGCTAAAAGCTCTGGTATATCAGGATTGAAGTATCAAAGAGAAGCAATTGTGCTATTCAAGCTTGGCTGGCCTGATTAAGGTAAGCAAAGCATGAAACAAAAAATTAATACATGAGAAAAGAATAGCAAACACACAAGAGAGCAAAGATTGCAAGCAATGATGGAAAATTTATTTAATAAAGTTCAATTCAAAGGTGAAGGGATTTACCATGAAACTCGAAGAGATAAAAGCCAACTAAAACAACAATGGTTAGAGATTAAAACTTGTGAGTAGCACTCTCGTCAAAACTTCTAACATTATCACCCTATAGAGTAAGGCCAAGTTCATCACCTCTATAAGAAATTAAAAAGTGTGCAATGAAAGTTTTATAAAATAAAATGAATGGACCATAAATATTGTCGATATGTTCTCGAGTATGTTCCCTCTCTTGTTTTCAAGATTTTGACCACAAATTAAGATATGCTCAAGTGGTTGAATTGTTTTGAGCCGTCCAAGAACATCTTAGTATATATTTAGTATTGTGGTGTAGGGTGCTTTTCGCTTGAAAATGTATTAAAATAATTTTTTATATATATATTTTTATTTTTGATATGAGCACATTAAAATAATTTAAAAGCTCTAAAACACATCAATTTAATGATTTTTCATGCCAAATGCCCTTTAAAACACACACAAATACATGTTGAAATGCAATGTCAAACAACCTCTTAACAACAAATAAGTATAAGCCATAATATTATGTGTTTATCAATAAAAAAAAACAATGAGCATGCCATAAAGGAGAATAACACAGTGCTTTAGGCTAATGACTCTTAAAATAGTTGGTCTTGGGGCATTAGGTGTTGAGACACTCATACGAGTTTAATAAATCGGGTTGCAAATACTTAATGTAGATAATGCAATGTTTGATTCCCTTAAGCTTTCTTCTCAACACATGTAACAAGTTATGAGCCAATAACTTCTAAGTCAGTTGACTTTAGGGTATTGGATGTTAAGACACACCTCTTTGGGCTTAATTATTTAGGTTAAAAAGGCTATAAAACCAAACTTATCTATGCATTTATTATTATTATTATTATTATTATTATTATTATTATATAATCTCTCATTGATTTAGTTGCTACCTTTGACAAAAAAGCATAAATAATGTAACAATCCAATTTGTAACCCACAATCATATGTTAAAGTGTTTGTATGTGAAAAGATAGTTTATGAATACTTAATATATATGAGCAAGGTTGTTAAAATCGCGACTCAACTCGTAAAATCATATGATTTTAAGAGTCAACATAAGCTTTACGTGCTAAATCGTTTATAAAACTCGGAAATGGGTAAAATCGTTAAAATCACGTAAAATCGCGATTTCACCACCGATTGAACGAGTTTACCCGCAGAATATAAAAATACAGTGTTGATGACAGGTGTCGACCGCCTATTGGCTTTAACAGAGCAAAAGAGACAATTGAAAAATCACTGAATCACATATGCAGTCTTCTCTTCACATTTCACCATTCACGTTCAGAACAGAAAAAAATCCCTAAATTGAAATCCTAAAATTCTAAATCCTCACTAAGGATTCCTCAGTCTTTTAATCTCTTTCTCTCAACCGTCCACGACTCCATGGTTCAACAATCAACCACCGGTACTCCACAACAACCCTCATCTTTTTTATTTTTCCATCATCGATGACGTCCTTTTCACCGCCACCATGAGAACCAGAGTCCACACAACAATAGCGGCGTCTCTCTAGTCTCCACCAGGTAAGTTACTCTGTTTATCTTTTTTCACCTCCTGTAAAAATTCACTGGTTCTCTCTTCTTTGTTGATAACTACCAGCCTATCAGTGCTATGAGTGCTTTTTTTTCCTGTCCGTTTCTTACTCTTTTGCTAATATTTGTTTGATTGGATTCGCAGGCTCCAAGTTTGACTGCAATTTTGATCTGCTCAGTGCTCATTGCTCAGAACAGAGGTAAGATTTTTAATTTCTTACCCTGTCCATTTCTTACCCTATTTTTAATCTTTGCGTGACTATTGTTTAGGACCTTTAGGTGCTTTAATCTTTACAGTTTACTCTAATGATGTTAAAATTGAGATTTTGATTCAAAGTTTCTGTGACTCTGTCTATCTTTGAGATTTTGCCTGCGAATTTTAGATTCAAATTTAACCGTGTATGTGTGTTTATATAAATGAGTCATGAGTGTGATGAATGGATTTGGATTTATTGTAATTTAGAGTGCTACAAGTGAACTGGGTTGTAACTTGTGATGAATGGATTTGGGTTGTAAGTTGTAACCTGTCATAAGCGTGACTATTTGTATGCTTGTGTGTGTGTGTTTATCTTTGTAATTATAATATTGTTAACTGGGTTGTAACTTGTGATGATGGTTTACTCTGTGTGTGTGTGTGTTTATCTTTGTAACTCTAATATTGTTGATTTTGCATTCAAAGTTTACCATGTGTGTGTGTTTATAGCTGCCTTTGCTGACTTATCTCTCAAATTTAGTTTGAATAGAAAATGGGTTGTTGCCTGTTATTTTATTGTATTGTGTACTAAAATCAATTATCTTAGGTTTTCTAATTGGATAGTAATATAGAAGATGGGTTGTTATGTATTATGGTATTTCTTTTTTAACATTGAATTTTTTCTGTTTGAATTTTTTTAATGTATTTTAAAATTCCTTATAATTTTATGATTTTACAATCCGTTTTTACGATCCGAGTTTGTTTTGTATTTTTCGTGCCATGTCAAAATCATGATTTTAACAACCTTGTATATGAGTATAATTAAGTGATAATAGTATGAGAGTTTATAAATTCAATAATTCAAAAAGAAGCGTATGATAAAACCTTGTTATTAATTTTGCAAATAACCATTTTAAAATATTTATTATGATACATCTCAAAAGTCATCTCGAGAGTAGAGTTCCTGCTTACTTTGTCATTTTAACAATAACAGTTCTATCAAATGGTTTTAATAACATCAAGAAGAAAGGTTTTTTTTTTCAACCATGTCAACTATCCTCTCCCCTAACCAAAATGAGACATTATTCTCAATATTTAAAGTTAGAAATGTAGAGTAACGAAAACATCACATGAAATAGCAATTACTGAAAAACATGAAACACACTTAAACAAATATAACCAAAATAAATAACAAAATAGAAAATAATATGATATGGGTAAAAAAAAAGGATACATACTTACACACTAAAACTCAAATTCAATATATGCTTTTTACGGCTTTCCATGGTTAACTAGTCTATTTGATTCATGGATGGATTAATTTTAAGGATGAAAGTTTGTACTTGATCAATTAATTATTCAATAGTTGCAACAAATATTATGATTTGTTGTGCCGAAGATACTATAAACCTCTATTACACAACATGATCAAAAAAAGACTATAAATTATTATAAAAACCATTAACATTTAACAAATATAAAGGTTTCTGATAAATGTTTAGTTGGGCTAGGAAGAAATCTGAAATATCTATTATAATGTGCCCAAACCATCTAATAAGGAAATAAAGGCGTCAAGATATTTAACCATTGTAGTTATTCGTTCAGACATTGTCAAGACCTTTAGTCCTTCTCTAACTGTTTTTCTAATAATGTTCTCTTTGCCTAAAGCTTTTGGAATTATACCTAAAACTTGACTGCCTTTTAAGAATGCAAATGTTGACACACTCCATATTAATCCAATGTTGTCTCCCCCATACATTAAATGAATCTTTCTTTAAGCCAATACCCGACCGAAATCATTTGTTGATTCTAAAAATCCTTTTTCTTTCCCATTCTATTTGAAAAGGTGAGAAGATCTTATAGATATGGAAAAAGGAAATTCAATCATATCACTTATATGGATAGGCTAACTAGAGTCTTCTTTTAAAAAAATTATTTATGTCAAAACATGTATATGTATAAGTAGTTGTGATTGTAACTTACATCTTCTTTTTGTTTTATGTACAAGAACAATTTAAACGCCCTCTATGAATCAAGGATAAACTTCTCATTTAGTTTTCTTAAAAACTGACAAACAATGTTTTTTTAGTCAAATTCCTAAGTTTATATCTAGCATATTCCTTATGAAAATAGGGCCATAATCATTAATTACACGATGCACATCTTTATTAGGATGCATCTCAGGAGTCAATAGAAAATTATATAAAGACTCCTTACTCAGGTCATCTTTAATGAATTGCATTTTATCTTTATGGTTTATAGATATCATTCCTAAAGAATAACATCATGCATTACAAGTGCATCTGACATATCTATCATAAACTTTCAATCGTTTCGCTTGATGTTTCTTTGCAAAAGTATTTTTACCTATCCCATACATGTGTGAAATAAACAAATTGGAAGACTCACCTAATAATCAAACCTTTGCTTCAATTATCTAGTGAATATCTTTAGAAATTTCATGGTACATTAAAAACCTCAATCTCTCATACCTAGCACGGTAAATTTATGTTATCGTATTTTTAGGCAAAATGAGAAAATACTTTTTCAATTTCTCAAGAGTGGTGTCTATTTTTTAGATGTGTCTATTTTCAATTATCATGGGAATTTGAAAGGACCAGCTTGAGAGTCATAAAGTATCATTATCTGCAATTTAACCGGGATTTGGAAGAGAGTAGCAAAGTAAAAATCACACCAAAAATAAACATAAAAACAATATGAGAAAAAATAAATCAATCTTTATAAATAGGATCATTCAAAGCAATGGATTTATTTTTTATAGGAAAATTATCAAAGTATATTATATCATCTTAAGAATATTGTCATTCTTTGAATTCTCAATATCAATGGCCTTACAAGGATTCACATATTTCACAATAATTGGACCGCTCCATTTTGATCTTAGTTTTCCAGGAAATAACTGGAGTCAAGAATAATAAAGCAAAACCTTCTAACCAACATCAAATGTCTTTATTAAGATTTTCTTGTCATGAAACACTCTTATTCTTGCTTTATGAATTTTTAAACTCTTATATACATTGTCATAACCTTTTTTGGGTTATTTCCTAAATTTTACCCTTTTTTAAAATAAATAAATAATAATAGCAATAAGACTCGTATTTTGGCAAAAGCAAGTTAAGAGGATTTCAAATATAGAGGAAGATCAAGTTGTAATTTTGAATAAATTGATAGCCTAATTGTACCCTATGAAGAGATAATGCAGATTCAATGTCAAATTAAATTATTATTAGACGAATCTGCATAAAAATTAAACAAAAGAATATAATTAAATTTTTAATAGGCCAATTTAATTTAATCATGGGCCAAATTAAAAGTTTAATTATATTTAAGAATAAATTTGGGTCAAACTAAAGGATTTAATTAATGAAAAATTAAATCTATTTTGCCCGAGAATGTTGCCCGGGTGACTACTTTTCAGGAGCATTTAATATGTCCACCAAAATTGATAACACATGAACCAAAATAATCACCTGACATCCCTCTATCCCCGAGTATGGTCCGTTCAGGCATATTATCATCAAAACAGCCCCGACACTGGTCTAAAGTAGCCATCTCAGGCAACCTTGATCTATCAGATTTGACAGTTCATGGTATCTTCTTTGAATCAACGGTTGGGATCCTCACCAACAGAATCAAGGGCTGGAATTTTTTCTCTGTGAAGACAGGAAGCAAATTGGGTTCAAATTCGGCCAAAAAAACGGCCTCTCTCCCCTGTTTCTCTCTCTCTCTCTCTCTCTCTCTCTCCACCGTTCTAGCCTCCAAGCAACACTACCACCAGCTCCACCACAGGTTGCTACCCCCAACCACCATTCTGCCACCGCTGTTCCCCCCCCTCTCTCTCCTGCAGACCTATTTCATCTTTCTTCCTTCTCTGTCACCACAACCTTAATAACAGTAGTAGCATCAACCACCCTTTTCCAGTGGCTTGCATCCTTACCAGTAGCAGCAGAGGCGACGACTCTTTCCTCAGCCACTCAAATTGTAAGCAACCCCAGCATCGACCACGATAGCAGCAGCACCTGCAATGCGAGCAGCAACAACTCCGGCGGCTTAACTCTCCACCGTAGCCATCGTTTGCACCACGTCGTCCTCCTTGGTCAGACAACTTGCATGTCAGGTAGCCTTCATCTTCTTCTTCACTCTGTTCACCGCGTGAACAGTAGACGTGAATTATAATTTGTACCCACTATTCATGCAGTGGATGTTGGGTCAAGTCGTTTTTTGCCCAATCTAACATTCTGGGTTGGGTCCGACCGACCCTAAAAATTAAAAAAAGAAGAGACAATCTGTTGGGCAGATATCGGCCCACCCTTAAGCTTAGCCCACATGTTTTAATAATATTTAATTAATATTATATATTAAAAAACAAAAAAATTCCAAAAATCCTTTAAAAAAAAATATGATTTTCTTGCATGTTTTTCTACTAGTTTTGTTTAATATCAGGTTTGTATACTTACATTGTAAGATATGGACCCTGTATTAAAATACCAGGTTTTCTCCGAAAATTTTTCTAAAAAATTCAAAAAAAACAAAAAATTATTTTGTTTTCATGTAGACGGCCAAAATCCTAAGATTTTTCAAGCATATTTTCTTATGTTTTTGAAAATTCAAAAAATAAATATCATAACCAGTTTATGATCATCCATTAGGGTTTGACCAAAATGTCAAAAACCTCTTTTCAATCTTTTTTTTAAGGTCTAGATGTAGACTTTAATATCTTTGGGGTGTAAAATTACACGATAAAGTACATCCTCAGATATTAAAGATACAGAGTGCAAAATAAATATGAGGCTAAATTTTAACTTTAAAGTCATTAAGATTTAACCCGATAAGATAGAAACTCTCTCATGAAGGGAGATCTACCTTAAACCTTAGAAAAGACCAACAAATAGATACCTGACATAAAATAACAATCAAACAACAATGCAACTTATCTTAGGTAGAGTGCACTGGGGGTGAAACGTATTTCCCTTGCACAACCAGTCCCTTATCAATACTCTCGTAGACCATAGGTTCCTAGTAACTATAATATTAGGTGGCGACTCTTGAACATTAATCATAATTTTATGATTAAACCCAAAACGTTTTCTTTTCCCAACACAACACAACACAACACCTTTTCAGGAGGCATAACAAGAGCCTCCGTCGTCACCAAATGACATCGCGGTGCAACCCCGTAACAAGCTTGACCAAAATATAAAAAATCTCATTATAATTAGTTTGTCGTTCGAAATGCCAAACTTAGTTATATCCAATAAATAAATAAGTAGAGTGATTAGTATTTAACCCAATAAGGTAGAGACATCCTCACAAAGAGATATCTTCCTTGAACTTTAGACAAGATCAACAGATAGGAACACGACATAGAATAACAATCAAACAACAATGCAGCTTATCTTAGGTAGGGTGTACTGGAGGTGATGTGTTTTTTTCCTTGCACAACCAATCTCTTACCAAGACTCTCGCAAACCATTAGGTTTTCCAGTAACCATAATACTAGGTGGCGACTCTTAAACTTCAAAATCATAATTTTATGATTAAACTCAAAACCCCTTTCCAACACACTTAGGAGGCAAACCTGCCATGCACGTCGCGACATACATCATTTGTTATCTCCTCAAATTCATTTATTTGTAACTTATACAATTGGCTAGCATCATCAAGTTTTAAATTGAAAGTTTAAATAGCCCAATAAATTTTATGTTCAAGTTCCACATGCAAGTGACAAGGTTCTCTATAAACTAGCCTATAAGGTTACATACCTAATGATGTTTAAAAAGTAGTTAGATAAGCCTAAATTGCATCATTAATTCTTAAAGATCATTCTTTCTTATTAGGGGTTCACTATTTTTTACAAGATTTATTTGATCTTTCTATTAGCAAGTTCTACTTATCCACTTATTTGAGGGCGATAAGGGGTGACAACTTTGTGTGTGGTTCCATATTTTTTCATTAAAGATTCAAATGACTTGTTGCAAAAATATGTTTCACCATCACTTATCATTGCTCAAGGGATTTCAAATTGACTAAAAATATTGTCTTTCAAAAATTTGATCATTGTTTTGTGATCATTGTTTTAACTTAAGATTGCCTCTATTCATTTTGAAACATAATCTATTGTGACTAATATGTACAAAAAATCAAATAATGGAGGAAATAGTCCTATGAAATCTATACCGCAACAATCAAAGATTTTAATAACAAGAATAATATTTAAAGGCATCATGTTATGTTTTGAAATAGATTCTATCTTTTGATAATTTTCACTATTTTTGCAGATTGCATGTGAGTCTTTGAAAATGGTGGGTCAATAAAATTCATATTGTAAGATTTTTGCAGTCGTTTTTTTTACGAGAAACGACCATTACGTGGCTTAAAATGATAAGATTTAATGACATTAATTATCTCATTATTGAGAATACATCTTCAAAATATTTGATCAGGAAAATACTTGAGTAAGTAAAGGTCATCCTAATAAAATTTCTTCACTTCATTCAATTTTTTTTTGTCTTGGGTACTCCAATGAGTTGAAAAATCTCATGTTACAAGAAAATTGATAATGTTAGAAAACCAAGGCATTGTAGCAACAAAAATTAAAGATTTGTTAAGAAAGTATATTTGATTGGTGTGATATCAAATGTTGACTTTATTGTCAATCTTAACAAATGATCAACGATAATATTTTTAGTGCATTTCTTGTCTTTAATTATGACGTCAAATTCTTGGAGTGACAAGATCCACCGTACAAATCTAGGCTTAGAATCCTTCTTAGACATAAGATATTTTAATGTTGCATGATAATTATAAAAAATAATAGGTGAGCCAATAAAATAAAATCTAAATTTTTCACATGCAAATACTATCGCAAGTGGTTCCTTTTTAATGGTGGAATAATTTATTTGAGCATTATTTAAAGTTTTACTTACATATTAAATCACATGAGATTTATTATCTTTTGTTTGTCCTAAACCAACACCCACGATATAATCACTAGCACCACATATTATTTCAAAAGTAGTGACCAATCAAAAAGTTGAATGACATAAGTAGAAGTAAGTAAGTTTTTAAATTTAACAAAGACTTCTTCACAATATTCAGTCCATTCAAAAATATTATCCTTTGTTAGAAGGGTTACACAATGACTTAAATATTACACTAAAGTCTTTGATAAATCTCCTATAAAACCAGCATGTCTTAAGAATGATCTAATATCATTAACAGATTTTGGTATTGGTAAGTTAACAATTAACTCAATTTTAGACTTCTCAACCTCAATTCATGTTGATAAAACAATGTGATCAAGTATAATAATGTTTGTTACCATGATATGGCATTTTCCTATTTTAGCACAAGATTTTTCTCTTCACACCTGCTCAAAACCTTTTCCAAGTTAGTTAAACAAATATCATATGAATCATCAAAAATAGAAAAATCATCCATGAAAATTTTAAGAAAACATTCAACCATGTTACTAAATATGCTAAGCATGTATCTTTATAATGTAGTTAGTGCATTACATAACCTAAAATACATCTTTTGATATGCAAAAGTACCAAATAGACATGTGAAAATAGTTTTCTCTTAACGGTCAAGTGAAATTTAAATTTAGTTATAACCTGAATAGTCATCTAGGAAATAATAAAATTCATAACCTGCAATATTTTCTAGGATTTGATCCGTGAAAAGTAAAGGAAAATGAAATTTTTTAGTCATTGAGTTAAGTTTCTTATAATCAATGCACATGCGCCAACTAGTAATAATCATCGTTGAAATTAACTCATTTTTCTTATTTGTTATCACAGTCACTCCAAACTTTTTAGGTGTAACTTGGGTAGGACTTACCTATTTACTATCAGAAATAGGGTAAATGATTTTCATTATCTAAAAGCTTAATAACTTCATTTCTCATTACTTCTTTCATATTAGGATTAAGCCTTCTTTGCATTTCTCTAGAGAGTTGAGCATTTTCCTCCAAATAAATTTCTTGTGTGCAAATCGAAGGACTAATTCCTTTTATGTTTGTTATGGTCCATCCTAATGCATTTTTGTGTATTTTAAGTGTTTGTAATAACTTACACCTTTCTAGTGTGTATTAAGATTGGAAGAAATTATTATCAAAAAATTTTTATTTTCTCCCAAAAAATGAGTACTTGAGATTAGATGGTAATGGTTTTGGTGGTTGAACACTTGAAGGTAATTCTTTAATTTCACCGGGAGTAGTTTCAAATTAATCACAAACTAATTTTTCTACAAAATCCACTTATTATAAATCATAATCATCTTTAGGTTGCTTGAAAATGTTAAAAACATTCATTCCCAATGTCATGTTTTCAGATGATAACTTCATCACTTCATTCCTATAATTAATTAATACATTAGAAGTTACAAGAAATGGACGTCCTAAAATAATAAGATTTGATCAACTTATACTAACACATGTTTAACCACTCCTCTAGCATCTTTACTGATATGTTAGAAAGTAAAAGGGTTACAAAATTTGGTTTTAATTCACTTAGATTGAGACTTAAAAAAACTAAATATCGTACTAAATTCATACTAGCTCTAAAATCAAGTAAAGTTTTTTCAATTTTATGTTTTCCAATAAAATATGAAATTGTAAAACAATCAGGGTCTTTATATTTCAAAGCAATATTGTTTTGAAGAATGCCACTTACTTGTTCAACTAAAAGGCTTTCTTTTTCACATTTAGTTTTATTTTCACAATGCACAAGTCTTTAAAAATTTGGATAAGAGGGTACCTATTATGACTCACTTTCCTTAGATTAGTCATGGCACGAGGAAATGGAAGTACTGATGGGGAATTAGTCTTTTCCTTACAATGTTCAAGTTCAACCTCTTCCTTACATTTAAAGATTGATTCATCATATTTCTCATGAAGTTTAAGAATAATTTTTTTAATAGTCTTATCATTACAAAGAGTCATGACTTATTTGACTTGATCCATGTGTTAGCTCTCTAAGCTACCCACACTTGAGTTTTATTGTCATTAGGGGTTTTGTTACGGTTGAGAAGAAAACTATGTTTCTCTTGAAAACTGAAAGCATATGTGAATTTTACAAGAGTGTCTTTTAAATTTACCATAGTTTAAGCATTTTGAGTATTGATTAACTTTTGCTTTTCAATGAATGCATGCAGTGTTTCCTCAAGATTTCTTTTATGAGGGGAACATAAATAGGTGCATATCCTTGAGATTTTTTAAAATTATGGTGTGCTTGAAAGGGTGGCTATGAAGTTTATGCATTATTATTGTTACTCTTTCAAGTCAAATTTAGATGATTTTTTGAACCAGGATTGTACGTTTACGAGTATAGATTAGGGTTTGGCCTTTGAAAATTATTTAAGTCATTGGCTTGTTCATTAAGATATTCATTGAAAGATGAAAAAGTTAGACAATCATTGGTTGGGTGTTCATTAGTTTCACAGATTTGACATATACTTTCTTGAACAAATTTTAAACTATCACTGTTTTTCAATTTTAGTGCCTTGACTTTTCTAGCTAAAGATGTAAATTTAGCTTGAAGGTCATAATCTTTCCTAAAGTTGTACTTGCCTTCATTTGATGTACAAGGTTGAGTTTTTCTCGGTGCCTCATAAGTGCCTATAATGTTCTAATTTTATGCATTTTCAGCTAACAAGTCTAGGTACTTTATTGCTTCATCAAGTTCTTTATCTTTAAAAGTTTTATTGCATATTAGTTCCATCATTTGCCTATCTTTAGGAGTTAAACCTTCATAGAAGTGTGAAACTAATCTCCATTTTTCAAAACTATGGTGAGGACAAGTATTAAGTAAGTCTTTATACCTATCCCAACACTGATAAAAACTTTCTATTGGTTTTTAAGTTAAGGTGGTGATTTGTCATTTGAAAGAGTTTGTTCAGTGAAAAGAAAAAAACTTCTTTAAAAATTGTTGTTGTATTTCATCCTAAGCACAAATATATCATAACATAAGATTTTGTAACTATGTTTTAGCTTTATCTTTTAAGAAAAAAGGAAAAAGTTTTTGTTTAATGGTGTTCATGCTATAATTTAAGTCATTATAAATATTACAAACCTCTTTGAGTTCTCTCGAATGTAGGCATGGATTTTTTAAATTAAGCCATGAAAATTTAGTAAAAGTTGAATGATACCTAACTTAAAATTGAAGTGGGATGCATCAGAAGGGAAAACCATACACGATGGTGCACTTGTTCTTATTGGATTCATGTGGTCTCTAAGTGTTTTAAGATTTAAAGACCATATGAATTTTAAGTCATTTATTTAACATGACTCTTGAGAGAGCGTCATTTAGATGACCATGTGTAAAACTTATTCTTTGAAAAAAAAAACTCCAATGATATCCAAAGGTCATAATTTTCCCTAAAGTTGTACTTGCCTCCATTTGATGTATTGGGTCGAGTTTTTCTCGGTGCCTTACAAGTGCCTATAATGTTCCAATTTTAGGTATTTTCAGCTAACAAGTTTAGGTACTTTATTGCTTCATCAAGTTCTTTATCTTTAAAAGTTTTATTACATATTAGTTCCATCATTTGCCTATCTTTAGGAGTTAAACCTTCATAGAAGTGTGAAACTAATCTCTATGTTTCAAAACCATAGTGAGGACAAATATTAAGTAAATCTTTATACCTATCACAATACTGATAAAATGTTTCTCTTGGTTTTTAAATGATGGTGGTGATTTGTCATTTGAAAGAGTTTGTTCGGTGAGAAGAAAAAAAAACTTCTTTAAAAATTGTTGTTGCATTTCATCCCAAGCACAAATAGATCTTGACCTAAGATTTTGTAACCATGTTTTAACTTTATCTTTTAAGAAAAAAAAAAAGGAAAAAGCTTTAGTTTAATAGTGTTCATACTACAATTTAAGTTATGATAAATGTTACAAATCTCTTTGAGTTCTCTCGAATACAGATATGGATTTTCTAAGTCTAAGTCATGGAAATTTGATAAAAGTTGAATGATATTTGACTTAAAATTGAAGTGAGATGCATCCGAAGAGAAAACTATACATGACGGTGCACTTGTTCTTGTTGGATTCATATTGTCTTTAAATGTTTTGAGACTTAAAGACCACATGAGTTTTAAGTCATTTATTTAACATGCCTCTTGAAACAACAACATATAGTTGGTCATATGTGAAAACTTGTTCTTTGAAATAAAACTCCAACGATATCAAACAAGTGTCCCTATCTCTTATTAATTGTAGTAGAATAACATGATCTAATAGGAAACTGTATTCGTTTGATTGTGAACGGACACCTACAATATTAATAGGAAAAACAATCTTTGGAATGAAAACACGATTTTCAATATTAGAACCTGTTATTATTTGTGCTTCAATGAACCTCTCAGTAAGCTAGATAATAATAAGTTTTGTCCTATTACATAGACCAACTAATGGATTTATATAATGTATGTAAAGGGATGCCATTGAATTCGAGTTGATTAATAAATGCAATAAGGTATAGTAGATTAGCATTTTCACTATCTCTAGTTGATTTGCAGACAAAATCATTGCTTAAGTACAAACATTTATCTCTAGGTGAACTATCAAGGATAAAATCATTTATCTTAGTCACTGTGATATTTTTTAGAGTGATGATCACTTTTTCTTTAAAATAGTTTGGGTCAATATTGGCATTGTCAAAGCAATGATATATAGATGAGACAATTTCTATGATTGGGTCAAATCATGGTTAAGCAAAAGACCTAATGGAATCTTAACTATGTACTGATGTAACCATATTATTCGATAGTTTCACTTACATTTAACTAGTGTTTTGCCTATTTTTTTATGTATAAAATGCCTTGATATTCTTTGTTTTATGTTTTGAAGGCACCTTTAGATGAAAGATGCAAAAAGGAGTAAATTGGAGGTAATTGGCAGATTTGACCCTCAGTCGATGTTTTGTGCAGAGCGTGAGCTCTAAAAGTCAAAACGAAGTGATTCCAGTGGCATTAGAAAGATAACATCCATACCTTTCTGGAAATCTAAGTCAGGAAAAATAAAAATACAAAGAGCATGGAAATCACATCCTTCAAAGTCAAAACTCGCATTCTGCC
>Ga0325404_1002324_pt1 | contig 20342 bp, 10 predicted proteins | sample PopdelMetagenome_18_FD_205664 | JGI IMG/M metagenome (GOLD analysis project Ga0325404, IMG submission 205664) | Populus deltoides microbial communities from Bellville, Georgia, United States - Xylem-Control-R1 | ecosystem: Host-associated > Plants > Phyllosphere > Stem > Wood/Secondary xylem... | reverse complement strand
ATTGAAAACCGCTCACCGTTGTATTTGGTAATGTTGTGCGTTGTATTTTTTAATTAAAATAATAATTTAATACATTAATAATGTTGTGTGTGGTATTTTTTAACTATGATCCAAATGATTTTTAGATATTTTATAACGATGAAACTCTGATATATAATTAATCCCTTAACTTAATTTGGCAATGAAACAGAAATATTCCAAATGATAATTGGTCTTCTAGTCACGATTTTTTTGTTTAAACAAACTAGTGTGTAATATATAATATTTTTATTAATAATTGTTTTTCAACGTACGTAGATTTGATAAATTTTGATGAGATTGAAGACGGCAAAACCATGAATTTGGCTTAAATTATCCAAATTTTGCTCTTTCGATATCCAAAGACTCAATATATTCATTAAATCAAATTCTACACTCTAGAAGTGTGTGTATATTAATTATTAATGTTTTTATTTTCATATAGATATTTAAGAATTTAAATTCAGCTTATATTTTAGATTTTTAATTAATGAGGTCTAACTCACGTAATGATGTTATCGTGTGTATTTTATTGGGTATATTTTAACTACAAAGAACAAGTTAATTTTTAAATATAAAATATCAGATTAAAATGCATAATTCCAGCTTATTTTTTATTATTTTACACTTTAATTAAAGATTTAAAACAATAACTTTACATTAACACGAAATGATTTAATTAGAGATTCTAACAAATGCTTCTTTTTTTTTTAATATCCCTTAATATTTTGAATTCTCGTTTACTAAAATGATTCCATAAATAATATTTTTTAATTAAGAGCTTGTCAAACTCCCAAGAGATGTTGTAAATTGTAGTTTTTATTTCCCTATTTTACTTCGTCGGAAATAAGAGGAGGAGCCCATCGAAGGACAACCGATCTTATAAATCAAGGGCCAATCAAGTCAAACTTGTTAAAAAGGACATTTGACTTTTTCCTAATTGTTAAATGGTGTTTAACTGGCTGTGGGACCCACGGGAGAATGTTCAAATCATGAAAAAAAAAAAAAAGTGATTGATGGTTACCACCAAAATATTGACCCGTTAAATCAAATAAAATATGAGAATTTTATATTTATATTTAATTAATTAAATTAATTTAAAAAATATCTTTAAAAAACTAAATTATTTTAAAAATAAATAAATAAAAAGATTCATGATAACTCGAGTTATTTTCAAGATAAAAAAAAACTTGAAAAAAGCAAATAAAATAAATTAATAGAGTTCAATCTCTAATTAAACAAATACTAAAAGATGGAATGGGAAAAAAAAAACTTAAAAAAAAACTAAATCTGACAAAGAACATTAAATAAAATGACTCAAGATAACTCAGATTATTTTCTAAATCAGTGAAAAATCTTATAAGAAGCAAATAAAGAAAAAACAAATGAAGCTCAATCTCCAATTGAATAAATATTGAAGTCTAAAATTAAAAAAACATAAATTTAAAAAAAAATATAAAAAAAAAACTAAGCAAACTCGAGTGAACTACCTAAACCAGGTTAATATCTAAAATTTACAACCATTGAAATCCTAAACTCGAGCTCAATGAAGAATCTCAATTCTCAAATAATTTAATGTTGAAGGATGAAATCAAGAAAAAAAATTACATTTTTTAAAATTACCACAATGGAAAAAATAGCAATAAAAAAAAGAAAATACATCAAATTTGATAGGAAACAAAACTTAAGAAGAGTAAATTGTAAAAAAAATCAATTTAAAATATTATCTCTAATAAAATAAATATCAATAAAAATAATGAGGTCCAATATTGAAAAATAAAAATATTAAAGGGGTGAAATTGAAAATGAATTCCAAATTTATAAATTATAACAAATAAAATAAATAATAATAAAAAGAATTGAGATCAAATTTAAATAAATAACAAATTAAAGGGTTGTTTTGATTTTTTAAATGGGCAGAATAAAAATCAAAAAGGAGAGAGGGAAAAAAAGATCGTTGGCGCCTAACCGGATGGTTGTTGGCTACATACAATGTCTTATTGCAAAGAGTATGCTGAGACGATTTAAACTCTGTTACAGAAGGTAGCGTTTGGCCACCAAATAACTTGCACACGCTGGTCGAATGGCACGAGAATCACTTACATGATGACATGTGTAGTGCACGAGTCAAAACTATTTTTAATATATATATATATATATGTGTGTGTGTGTGTGTGTAATGATGAAAACGAACTCTAATAAGTTTATTGGGCATGATATTAAGAAATTCAACATCCTAACAAAATAAAAATATTCATCATTTACCCTCATCAATTCATGAAAAAAAAAAACCGAAATAAGAAAGAAAATAAGCATCCTTCTCTAAAAATGATGGCAAAATTCACACGAAGAAACCTCACATGAAAAAACGTTAACAAAAGCCTATGCATGGCTATAATGGCAAGAATTCAGGCATAGTAACGGTAACATTATCGCACAGTAACTTAGATATTTGAATTAGCTTATCTTAATTAATTTTATAAATTTTAAAATTAATTATTTAAAGAAATAAATTTAAAAACTGACTACTTAAATTACATCTTCATAATTAAAAAAAATAGTTATTTGGGTGATGGCACAAACAGCACATGCATATTACTTTGTTAACAAATATTTTTGCCTTTGCTATGGTTTGGGCCTATGCCCCAACAGCAACAACATCTTCGTTTCCTTTTGGATCGTGGCCTTTCCTATTTTCATAATCAATTATCTGGTGACAAGTCCACACCAAATCATGTTCTACCAGTAATTTATCTGCTTTTAGTCCTGGTTTTTGTCACGCCGGTTAGACGGCGTAGGCATGGCGACAGCAACGGACATATCCTCCCCCCAAGCTAGTTTCCGACGTGGTCTCCGGCGAGTTTTGTTTTCTTGAGGAGACAAGGGACAGAGTTTCCCATCAATCTGGGAGGGGACACAAACTAAGAGAGGATAAAAGTGGATTTTGTTGGGACGGTAAAATTGCACACTAGGAGATTAAAGAACACAAGAATTGAAGATTGATATCTACTTGGTTTATATCCAATAAATCTTTCTCTGTTTAGTTTTTTTTTTCTTTTCTCAGCAACTAGATATTATTTCTTACGGAAAAAAATAATTAAGTCCCGCAATGTAGCATGGATACACATGCAATACATGCTATGTTTAAGATGTGTTTTCAAAATATTTTTAATTAATTTCATTTTATATTTTACGATGTTAATATGATTTTCATTTATGATAAATTACCAAAAACTATACAAAACATTTTAATTAATTCTCTTTAATATTGATCTGATAACATGATAATATAGAAATATAAAACTTGTCATAGAATCATCTCAACCCAATAACTTCAGTTATTATGTGAGGTCTCAGAATATAATTTATATTATTCTCTAATACATCCCCCTCAAGTGAAAACTTTTTGGGCTTGAAACTTGCATAAACCCACAATATCATGTGCTTAATTTTTATCAAATAAATAGGAATGATGAGATTCAAACTCGTGACCGCTTGATAATCAAAGCTCTGATACCATGTCAAAGAATTATTTCAACCCAATATCTTAAGCTATTAAGTGAGGTCCCAGGATATGATTTATATTATTCTCTAACAAAGTCAAGGATTAAAAATAACATTTATTAACTCTAAAATAAAAACACCTGCAAAAAATAAGAAAAAATACAGAAAAATGTATCATGAATCTTTGTACTCATTTAAAGTGTAACATAAATGGAGAACATTAACAGGAAAAAAAAAAAAAAAAAAGCAAGACAAAGCATCATTTAAATCAAGGTGCACATCAACTCACAAAATTTCTTCAACATGTGCCGCAGGCCAAGCCCATTGATTCACGAGACAAGACCATAGCAAGAGGCCCAACAAGAATTGTCTGTTTTATGTCCAGACAGAACCCAAATGGTTGTTGTTCTTCAGTTCTCACCAAAAACCCCTAACGTTAAACCCTACTCGCAGAGCTCCTTTCCCTTTCAAAGCTCTCTCCACCCAGCCCCCTTTATTTCCCTCTTTCTCTGCTAAAAAGCAAAAAATCTTTTCTGGGTTTCTGTTTTTTCGCTGAAAAATATATAATATTAACGATAACCATGAACAAGAATCCAAGGAAGAGAGGAGGCCCCCCGGGAAGAAACAAGAGGGGGGGCAGCAAGTTTTCTATGAATAGAGATCCCTTTTTCAGCAACAACAAAAGGCGTAAGAAGGGTGAGGATGAAGACATCGAATCCGAGGAGGAGGAGGAGTTGGACGGAGGAATGCTAAATGGTGGAGGAGAATCAGGGGAGGATGAAGAGGATGAGGAATTAATACCGGAGGAGACGGCGGAAGAGAAGAGGCAGCGGATTGCGAAAGCAGTGGTAGAGAATCTTAGAGCGAGAGAGAAGGAGCTTGAGGGTGAGGAGGATGAAGAGGGGGATAGAGAGTTTGAGAAGGAAGGTGAGAGGGATTCTTCTGTGGCTAAGAAATTGATGCAGCAACAGCTTGAAGAAAGTGGTCGCTTGAGAAGAGCCATTGCTTCTAGGTAAAAATAAGAGAAAAGTCCTCTTCTTTTTTAAATCCATTTTTGCTTAACAATTTATGAATTGTTAGGATTAGTAACTTATCGGGTTTTTATTCACTGTTTCTATGCTACGTTACATTCTTTATTGTTTGTTTTGATTTTGTGCCCAAATGGTATCCTCAGGCCAGTTTTCCTGTCGTACATTTTGTTTGTGCCTGAAAAGACATGCCACTAGCATTGTGATGATTTTTTTTTTTAATTTGCGAATTCTTGAACCTCAAACAAATCGTCTCCAATTTTAAACCTTTTTCCATTAGTAATTGATTGATTGTTTTACTCACTTTCTAAAGCTGAATTGAGCTATTTCTAGAGTGCTACTTGCATGATGTGGGCTAATCAAACTTAATGTTTGCTTGAGTGTTTCTGAAAGCTGAAGAACACATCCTTTCTGTTAATGTCATAAAGTAGGGAACTTTAAGGGCATCTTTAGATGTTTTAATTAGGATGGCATGTATATGTATTTTGTTTAGAATGCTTACATTCATGAGTACCTAGGGTTCAAAAGCCAGAGAGTGTCGATGGATTTGAAGTCCTTGTGAAGCATCGGCAATCTGTTACTGCTGTATGCCTTTCTGATGATGACTCGAAGGGCTTTTCTGCTTCCAAAGATGGCACAATTTTGCATTGGGATGTAGACAATGGAAAAGCTGAAAAATACCAATGGCCTAACGATGAAATACTAAGATCCCATGGGGCCAAGAATCCAGAAGGTCGAGCAACTAAGCATAGCAAGAATGTTTTGGCATTGGCTGTTAGTACTGATGGTCGGTATTTGGCCAGTGGAGGCTTGGATCGGCATGTTCATTTGTGGGACACTCGTACACGAGAACATATTCAGGTAGATGTTGCTTAATGCTCTGCATTTCTTAAGCTCCCTCTATGAACTTTTATGTTTTATCTTAAAGAATTCAACTTGTAAATCTGGTATTGAACAACAGAAGAAGCATAAATTCTACCCTTGTTCCCAAAATGAAAGCACCAGATGAAGAAAACATAGCAAATCACAGTATTAGCTCTTGTTGCTGACATGTGGGAGATAGCTGAATGTTCAAGCTAACACAGCTCCTTTTCAAAATAAGGAGCTAATATCTATTACAACTACACAATTCCGGCTAAATATTGATTCTTAGAGCATTTCTAAGCAAATTTTTTTTAAAAAAAATCATCAGATTAACCCAGACTACTGCTGTTTTCATTAAGTTTTTACAATATGAGTGGTTCTAATCTTAGTCCCATACCAATAGTTTCTAAAGTCTTGTCTAAATTTGCATACACCTTATCTGGAACTCTCAAGATAAGTTATCTATCCTGCAAAAGATGCAAGTAATCTCATATCTCAAATTGCTGTAAGATTTTTTTTCCTATTAAATATCATTCTTAGTAGATGCTCTTGTAGTGTTATATTAGCAAGATTTCAATTATTCATATTAGTAGCATATTGTGTCATTTCCTATCAAATTTTGTGTCCTGTTAACTTGTTATTCTCTTCTATTATCTATTTTACAGGCTTTCCCAGGTCATAAAGGTCCTGTCTCATGTTTGACGTTTAGGAAAGGGAGTTCAGAACTTTTTTCTGGTTCATATGATCGATCAATCAAGATATGGAATGTAGAAGATAGAGCTTACATGAACACATTGTTTGGTCACCAAAGTGAAGTGTTAACAATTGATTGTTTGTGGCAAGAACGAGTGCTTGCTGTTGGACGTGATCGGAGCATGCAATTGTTTAAGGTATAAAAAATAATGTTTTGATATTCACTTGGCCCACATGAAAGGAGGCATTACTGGTCGCATAAACTTGAGTTTATATCTGAAAATTAAATTGCCAGGACTCTTCTTTTGAAGCTATGACATTTCTATTCATGAATATTGGCACATGAATGATGACCTGTATAAAGAACAATCAAAGTGCAAAGGAATCATTTTTAATGCCTTTTTCTCCATCGCATCAAATTCTCATCTTGATTTTTCTAAATTTATGAGAAGATGATTTGTACATGCTCTAGTTCCATGTAAATTTTCAGTTGTAATTACTTAACATCCTTTTTCATATTCTACGAGCAGGTCCATGATGAGTCAAGGCTGATATTTCGTTCTTCTACGTCATCTTTGGAGTGCTGCTGTTTTATTGACAACAGCGAATTTGTGTCTGGATCAGATGACGGAAATATTGAGCTTTGGAGCGTACAAAAGAAGAAGCCTGTGTACATTGTTAAGAATGCTCATACTTCGTCGACTGATGTCAATAATGGTGAACTGAAGGATAATGGAAGAAATTACAATGGTCATATTGGTAAATACAAAGTTTCTTGCTGTCCTTTCACTGCATCTTTGAGGAAACTAGAATCTAGCTGCGGATTTGAAATATTATTTGGTGTCACTACCTGATTTCTTTGGTTGCATTGTGTTTTGCGGAAAAACACCTGACCCGTGGTCATTAAGTCTTAATTTGTTTGTATGCATGCTTAAGATTCTCAGATTGATTTTTCCTCTAATGACCTGGAAACTATTGTTGTTATGCAGCATCTTCCTGGGTAAGTTCAGTTGGTGTGTGTAGAGGCAGCGATCTTGCTGCCTCAGGGGCTGGGAATGGTTCTGTACGCTTATGGGCTGTAGAAGGTGCTGGCAAAGGCATCCGGCCCTTGTATGATCTTCCATTGGTAAGTACGCCAGTTGAATAACCTTTTCAATAACTGATATTTGGTTGTCAGTAATGGTATAGAAATACTATCAAATGGAAATATCGGAATTCTTTTTGCTCACCTTCCTACCTTCTTTCACCCACCAGCATCACTTTCCCGTTTTCCATTCTCTGTTTTCCTCTCTCATGTTACATATGTTCCTTCTGATGTTAAATTCAGCTACTGTGCAATTCATCACTTATCAGCCTATTGTATAATGCAGACTGGGTTTGTAAATTCTCTGGCCTTTGCAAAATCTGGAAAGTTCCTTCTCGCTGGGGTTGGACAGGTAATTGTATAGATCGATCTCGTGTTTTTTTAATTAAATATTTTTAACATGTTTATGATGTTTTATTATACAATTTTGTAATGCTTAAAGTTATTTTTGCTACAGGAACCTCGCCTAGGGAGATGGGGACACAATTCAGCTGCTCGAAACGGAGTTGCAATCCAGCAGTTGAAGCTTTTGTAGAGTAGAAAGAAGGATTTGATCCTTTACAGTAATGATTACTTGAGAAAGTAAATGAATATTCCTCGGTCCTTGTAACTCAATTTTGTTCAAATCTAATGGTTTATACCAGTTTATTCGATATCTTGCTGCACATTGTTAAGTGAATTCTCTCCTCCTAATTTTCGTGGTTGATACTTTCGTTTGGAAGGAAATACGAGTCATGATTTCTCAAACAATTGTTATTTATAATATCTGTTCATCCTTATTAACTGTCCTCACGACCAACAAACTGTCCATCTCTAGAGAAACCTTCACGTACCCCATACCGTGCGGCCATAACAGGTGCATCAACCATTTCCAGAACATTCATGGCTGTCAGCATCACCTCCCCCTTAGTATTTCTGATAATGACTCCCCAACCAGCAACAGCTGCGTCTGTATTTATTTTAAATGCATCCCCTGCTGGTCTCTTCCAACGTATAATTGCTGTCCTCCATGCCCATTATTAGTCCTAGCATTCTCCTCGTAAGCTTTCAGCAGAGCATAGGCCATCTCATTCACCGCAGAAAATCTTAATCAAACTTGTAATCCTTTCTCATAAAAAATATAAGAACACATCATAAAAGTAAATCATTAATATTAACAGAAAATGGGGAAATTACTGTGTTGGTACAGTGGATCAAGACCCAATGGACTGTGGACTTGCACAGTTGATCTTCTCCCATGATGTGAGGCAATTTTGTCCTTGGGGGGCTTTTGGCTGGAGACGTTTCTCTTCTTTGGGCTTCTGTTGGTGCTTCCTCCTATGGCTGCGCTTGGTTCCTGCTAACTCACAAGAGTCCTTTGCGCTCTTTCTTGAGTTTTCTTAGGGGGTCTGGGACAGCCGGGTTTTCTTCGGCTTAGGCCTCCTCTGGGTCTGTTCGGGCTCCTGTTCAGCAGCGTTACTTGAATTCGGAAACGGCTTAAGGCTCCAGGGAAGGCTTTGTTTTTTGTGGCGGTTGCTTTGATTTTTTATTGATTATGGCTATTTGCTCAGAAAAGGTGGACTGCAACGATGATTATGCATGAAATGCAAAGCTCACTTGGCTGGGTCTTGGTCCTTGTGCAACCATGGAAGAGTTGTCAAGTACATGCATGATTCTAGTACCGACTAGCAATGCTCCTTGTAGAGGAGTCTGCTACTTTATCAGTAAAAAATATCATATGCATCGTGACAAACAATCTCCAATAACTGCAAAATGGGGAGACCAAAAGTGTAAATCTAAGAGCTGCAAATAAGAGATAAAACCTTTACTACAAAGGACAAGACCCACAAGAAAATTGGGATTGCAACATGCAAAGGCAAGAGAAAAAGACCTAGATTGCCTCTGATAAGAAAACCCTAGAAAAGCCCCTGGGAGGCTAGGAGCCAGGGATCCACTGGTCAGGCTATACCCATAACCGGGGAAAAAACTTTAGATATGTTATCTGTATCCATCAAGGTTTCCTATATGCATTGATATAGATTATCTAATGAGAGTAGTGTGTGTGTGTGTGTGTGTGTGTGTGTGTAAACAATACTAATATTTATGTTTAGAATAAGATCATTTAGATAAGTTTCATATTGAGTTTGATAATATTCATGTTAAAGTAATTATCAAAAAAAAAATCCATTTGAATGAGATTATATCCATCAAAAGTAATTATATCTATTATTAATCCATGTTAATTAAAAAAAAATAAAGATATGTCAAGAAACACGGGGAAAATCATTGATGAATTAAAACTATTTATATCAAGAAATACAGGATAATAACTTACTTGACAAAGTGATATTTGGTTCCTGAACAAGGAAGAAAACAATTAAGAAAAATATTTTATCAAATGCTTTTTTTCCAAAACAGTAACATCTAGGTTTTGGGAGAGAAGTCCCAAAACGCCAAAAGCAAATAATTTTCCATTCGGAGCCTTTTTTATGCTGAGATGTTTGCCTTTGACAGGTAACTTTCAATAGAAATCGGTGTTAAGTTTGTGGGGCATGATCTTCCAAAACTAGTTTTTATAGGCATGAAACTCTAACCGAAACAAAGATTAAAAAAAAAAAAAAAAGGGAATACGGGTGGAAGGGGGATGGCAAACAAATAAATAGCGAGAACTTGATGACAACGCTGTGAGACTCAAACTGGACAAGGTGAAGTATCAAGAAACTGCAGTGCGGATGATGAGCGTGAGGAAAATCTGCTAAGAACAAACAAGCTCATGCAAATCCTGTCAGGTAATTGTCCACTGGTGCTACCGATGTTCACATATCGGCATAAAATGCCCTGTTGGGCTGTAGTTTGGGTGGTTTCTCCAGCTAATAACTCTCACAAAATACTATCAAAACACACTTAAACATAGCATATCATTGCTGTAATTTTCTGGTACAAAACTCACACAAGAAAGGGATTACAATGGAGGAAACCACCCTCTCTGCTGCTGTTTCTTCTTCTCTGTTACAGCACCTGTTTCTGCCTATTTTCAGCCTAACTTTCGGCTGTACCTACTATCATTCTCTTCAATAATTTCAGCCCCATGTACCCTACCACTTGGACAAAATAATACACTTACCACACATTCAACTCTAGTGAACTTTAAGCTAACACTAGTCAACTAACTTTACAGCACATTAATAATAACATGCCCCTATTAGGTGGCATTATAGAATCTGAAACTTAATCTACATGGTTAACCTTCATGATTAGGAGGCATTCTAAACTTCCAAGCAAAAAGATATTCTACATGTAAGAGTTAAAGTTTTAGCCAACCTTGATTTCAACAACTAAAACAAAACACAGGTTGAAATGAAGAGCTCATTCTAGAAGCTACATTACCATAATAAATCATATGAAACATAAAATTTAACTAGCTTTCTATATGACACAGGAAAATAGATGAATGAAAACACCGGGAGTTCTTTCATTTGTCCTTCTGAAATTTCTCCACATATGCCTGCAACAAGATTGATAAATAAATAAATACGATAACAAAATTGCAAAAACAATGTGTAAAATAAATCATAAAAAGAAACATCGGTGCGCCACATAAATTTGTACCCCATAAAGGGATGAGAATGAGAAGCACTGGGAGAATACAGGCAAGGAAAAGGCTGCATTTGTAATCAAATTCATATTCCTTTCAAAATCAAATACAACATGAACAAGCACATCAACGCTCACCTGTACAAGTTTCGTCAGCTTTGGCTTTGAAACCGACAGATATTGTTCAATTTTTTCCTGCGTTGTTGGAATACTAGCACTGTGCATGGTACCAGTAACTTTGTCAACCACTTTCTTAACTATGTTCTTGTAAGCGTCTTTGCTGATTTGACCTTCCTTCCATGCAGGTTTCAGAAGATCCTTAACAAACTCCACCAGTGCAAACTTAAATGCACGATTTCCCTTGGCATCCTTGTTTTTCCTGCTCTCATCAGCTTTGCCATCACCGTCACTGTTCTCTAAGGGACCATTTTCTTGTGCGGTCTTATCCTGCTCTTGCACTTTATTGCCTTCACCAGACCCCACCCCATTGTTTTCCTTGGTAGCTTCAGAACTCGCAGCTGGTGCTGGCTGATTTAACTGGGAACTCTTTTCAGTAGACTCTTGCTCCAAGAAGAACTTGTTAAAGTCACCACCATTGGGTGCAGCAGCAAGAGATGAAGGGGACAAGCTTTTGGATAACAATTCTAGTTTCTTATCTGGAGGATTAGTATTGACATTAAGCTTCCCAGGCTCAACACTGTCGCACATAGGATCATACTGCTTCCGGGGTTCAACAGCTTGATTTGGCTGAATGGTCACTGCAGAATCTGGTTTCACAGTGACAGTGCCCTCTGAGTTGGCAAAGGTACCATCATGCGAATTATGAGCTTCATAAAGTTGTGGAAGCTGCTGTCCATTCACAAGTAACTGAACCAGAGTGGCGGATAGGTTGGTAAGCTGAGTCAAATGTTCATTACTGGCCATGTTTTGTGCTGTTGGAATCCCCAAATTCGCATGTGGAGCATTTGGATTCCCAGTATCTGGAATGTTGATCACTGTCCTCTCCTGAAATGGTGTTTGATTTTGAGGATTTGTTGTTGTCCCTCCTCTTGAAGCATTGGTCAAGATTGCTTCTTGAATTTGTCCAACAGTATTCAAATTCAGAATAGGTGAAGTATTTGAACTCTGGCCATTTTTGTTGAAGCTTTGTGATGCAAGGGTGTTGGCAGAAATGTTTATGTAGGAACTAGCAGTTTTTGCAGTCACACCATCATCATCATGCGGCAAAGCACTACCCCCAACCTCCTTTAAATTAAAGCCCTGTTGAATGGAAGATGTTTCATTTGAAATTGGCGGCATGACTGCAGCGGTATCATGCATCCGACCTGAACCCTCTTGAAGTTCATGACAGGATCCTTCGTTGATATGGTTAGAAGGTTGCAGTCTGTAGTTCCAATCCGGAGACATTTCCATATCACCAAGCCAATTCTCAGAAACATTAGTGTTATCACCAGAATTTTCAGTCTTCCATTGGAAGGCTTCCTTTTTGTCGATCTCAACCACTTCATTTGTTGGAGGATTACTGGCTGTCTTGTCCTCATCAGGATTATGGCCCCATCCATCCTCCATATGCCGTGCAGAGAGCCTCAGATTAGGTGCGTCCAATTTTTCATTTTTATCCTCACTCAACTTTGCAGAGTCTGAGGTATGACTTTCCCTCCATTTTGGACCCTTCCATGATTTTTCCAATTCATCCGAGTTTTGGCTTGGTGGCCACCTAACATCTCGTGATCTTTTGTCAGGACTTGCAAGTGTCTGATCATGATGAGAAAACCTGCAATATTTTCCATTCTGGCAATTGCCAGCAGCAAAAAATTTGCAGGGAATATCAGCTGCTCTGCGGGTTTCACGCTCAGCACGTCTCTCTGGAGATGCATATCTACGCCTTCGGTCATTATCTGTTTCTCTAATCACCTCATTTGCAGACCCCCTACTGGATGGATCAGAAGCACCATGATGAGCATGCCTGCAGGATTCACCCCTTCTACAGTTTCCCTTTAGAAAATTAGTGCAGCAATTGGCAGATCTTCCACTCCCCATTGGGTACTGCTTAGTATCATGAGAGATAGGATATTTAGAAGCTGCAGTTTTCCTGGGTCTTTCCCAATCATCCTCATAAGTCTCAGTATCTTGGTGAAGAAACTGGCAATGACTGCCTCTCCTGCATCTCCCAGCAACAAAATCCTTACATAATTGAGCTGATACACCAGATCTACTTCTAGTTCTGTCATATGCTCCTGATTCTCGCCCGAAGCCATAGACGGGGCTCCGGCTCCGGCTCCGACTTCGACTCAGGCTCCTGCTTTTGCAGACAAACCAGAGACAGGACAAGTCAACCAATGCCAACCAACTGAATCAACTTCGAAAGAAAAAACAAGACGACCTTTAGAAATGTTGAATGCAGAGTCAAATTGAGGTAAAGCAGTTTATAACAGGCAATGAACTTATTACATAGTGTGAAGAGCACTACCTGGTTCATTAAAAGCATGAAACAGAAACACCCAAACCATAAACTAACAAGCAAAGTTGCTGAAACTTGAATAAATCTAAACTTTCTAGTGGTTAAGATGGCATTGCATGTCCAATGAAAATCTCTACAGAACTAAAAGCGTGTGATTCTTGACTCTTTAGTGATATAGAAGATATTTTAAGGCTACCATTACTATTCCATTACATGTAGATCTCATTGCGTGTAGGTGCCAGATAGATTTAGCAATAGTTGACTAAAAAATAGGACATTGACAAGAATGCTAATAGCTGTATCAGTAAGTATGCTGAGCAAATAACCAAACCTTCTTAATCTTTTATATTCATTCTTGGGAGAGTTTCGAAAACTTTGCTGTCTCCATTCATCAAGACCAGGAGACATTCTAGTTCCATAACTCTCATCTTCATAGGTGGCTTTCAAAGTTCTACTATGGTCCTCATCGATATTATCAACCCTGTGGGAGCCTCTTCTTCCAGGCAAAGGTTCCATAGCCAACCACTTGGAGCGAGTGCTGCCAGCAGCTTCAGGTGGGAGCCAGTCACATCGTGATTCTTTGTCACGAAAAGGTATTCCTGCTTTCCCAGGCAATGCATTGTCTTCCACATCTTCAAATGACATTTGAGATCCTTCTTTCAAATCCCATTTTGAACTACGTTTGCGGCCACTCCCACTCATTTTGACAGAAGCAGTACCACCTTCTTTCATTCAACTGGAGCACCTGGCGACAGGGAAAAGCCATGGATCCATCTATCATGATGACATTAAATTAATCCTTATTTATTTGGTTTCTCATTCTCCTCAAGTTGCATGAAAATATCCTATTACAAGCGAGATTCATATTTCAAGTTTTAGATGTAGCTAACATAAACTAATAAAATAAAGCTATATTAACCTAGAAAATGAACAGACAAAAGAAAATCTCAATTTCAAACAGCTTTCATCTTTTATATAAATCAGATGTAGCTAAAATAAACCAATAGCTCCATGCAACCAAAAAGTAAATAGAATAGACAGTCATAAAAAGAACACAGCTTAAACCACAGCCCTACCGTTCTTTTTAAGTACACGAAGTTAGAGGAGAATTAAAAAATTGACTTCTCTTCCAGCTAGTAAGAAGAAACAAATGACGCATTAACTTTGACCAAAAGCAGAAAGGAAGCTCTTCTGTTAGTAACACAAGGAGAGGGATAGAACACAACTCCTTAATTTATATTTGATTGATCCAGCAAACTAAAAGAACATAAAGTATAAACAAAAATGAAAGAAAAGTCTTCCATATCTTATATCTGATTTCTGAAATCATATTAGTAGCTTTACAAAATACAAATTTCCTAAATACATAGTGGATCTCAAACACAATTCACTAATTAATTCCTAAGACAATCAATCAAAGTATACCCTTCCCTTATACACTAACTCAATCGAGATTAACATTTCTATTGGATAGTTTGCTAGTTTAATTAAACCCCTTTTTTATCAAGCTCAAATGAAAACACTACTGGATTTGTTTTTGGGATTAACTGGACCTGAACTAAGTGCCCCTCAAAAATAAAAGAAAATGAATACAAAGAAAGTGAAAGTTGAAAAGATATTCATTGTAGGTGCAGGTTCAAAAATCATTACTCCCATATCACATGTCCAGTAGTTTCAATGAAAGAGCAAGTGTATTTCCTTTTGACCCCAAACACAAAACAAATTGTAAAGAGAATTATAAACAGAGCAATGAAAGGAGTGGCTGACAATAATAAAATAAAAACCCCACCCATTACACAAACAAATAAACAACAAAAGAAGTTCCTTTGATTAATGCCACTACAAGCAACATTCTATGCAATTTCCACTACTACAAGTACATCCACAAAGTTAGAACAATCTATCCATCCATTTCCAACAAACCACAATGAGAATCCTTTAACAATTTGCAAAAACAAGGTAACTAGCTTGCTAAAATAAGTACAGGATCAAGCAACACATGCACTACTTTTTTTGGGAGGGTTCAGTTTGTTTGGGCCTTAGCATGCAAGCCTGAAATGGATGCTCAGCCTTGCATAGTTAAACATGAAACTGACTCCACTTAAATGCAACCAGGCCATCTCCTATCCAGGAGAGAACATGCAGTCCAAATTACATCCCACAAGATTTTGATTGGGTCCAAATCATCTGCATGATATGTTTGGAACAAAACCCATTTTTCACCACAATAAGGCAATTTCCAATTCTGTATTACTAATAGAACGCACATTTGTGTTATTTCTTGCTTATTGCAAACCCAAGATGGCTACAAACAGGTGAACTTCAACTGTATGCTAGGACTGTCATTCTATCAGTAATATAGGAAAATCTAAAAACAAAAACAGAGAGAGAGGCCACTATATGGCAACTTGAGATTTTCTAGTTATCACGATGCAGTGTAGAATGTGACATGGGAAATAACATTGACTACCACCCTCAATAATTTCACCCCTCTGCCCTCCCACAAAGTCACTCACATCTTACTTGGTCCTCTATTGCTTTCATGAATTTTTCTTTACATTTTCATTTTCAATTTTTCTTGTTCACTGTCCAACACTCACCATCAAAGAGCATAGCTAGCCTAATCGAGATTTATGTAATTTATCCTTCATCTGATAAGGACCAACCACGGGATGGACCCCTTAGCTAGGCAACATAAACAACTGACCTAAGCCACTGTCAATACATCCGATGGAACACTCTCTTAAACTCTTCCACAACAACTAAACTTTAGATCATCCCACTCTTAACAGGAGTAAAAGGGGGCCACATGTGTTTTCATAATTCATTCATTACAGAAAAAAAGGGCAAAGGCTCCATATAGATCCTGGAACAATCATATTGTACAAGGAAATTCGCCCATGTCAACCTAACAGTCATCACTGATAGAAACTACACCTTCGTATATGATATACCACATTTATACGTCAAATGACAACTCTTTCTCCCACACTCGCTGTCAAACTTCCCTTAGTATTACAGAACTACGCAATCTATAAATTGATGAAGACCATGAATTATAGTTTGTGCTAGCACTTTCCCTTAGTAAGATAGACTATTCTACTGCCTTTCTATATTAACCCCTTTTCATAGGCTCCCTAGCATAAAACTAGTTAATTTCGGAAATCGTGATGTCGTAACTTTATCTTTCTCAATCACTCTTTTCCCAAAGTCTATCATGTAGCAACTCATTAATTGAGAACCTTGATAGTTCATGCAACTGCGATATCATCCTTGCTCTTAGATTTAAAACCAAAGTACACCTTCATTAACCAAGCATCTTTTCCATCATCAATCTTATAACCAATTTTACTTGACCAAACCTAGCACTTCCAAACTTCCATAGAGATTCTTGCAAATCTACATGCTTTTTGTATCTTCTTCATGACTTCCTTCAACATAGAGATTTAATCCTACATGAGGAATTGAATTGATATTTCTTAATACCTTCAATGTGATAAGTTCTCCAAGATTCTCCAAGTGGCTACCATCCTTTATTTTCTCCTCTCTTAATGAAATGCTATGAATATACACTTCCCTTAATTCGGAGTTTGACCTTTTCTATCCTATTCAATAAACTAATTTGAATAGAAATCGTACTCGCTTTTGAGTCCCAACCTTTATATACAACTCTTATACATTTTCAGGCCCAGCTTCTCTAACTCCTAATTCCTTAGCTGGCCTATAATTTTCCCAAAGGATGTTCTGACAAGATTCCACGAAATATTCTTAAGTACAAAGGGATAGTTGATCAATATTACTACCAGCATAGTTCACCCCACCTTAACCATTCAATAATCTCATAGGAATGGTGTTTCAAATGCCACAAATATCAAAACATTACCCTATCTATATGTCATTTTTTCAAAGATTGGCTTAAATCTCAGAATCTTTACAGCACCTATAGTCACAATTTTAATCAGCTTTACAATAGTGCTTCGAGCCCATGAGAACACAAGTCATCAGAAATCTCTTTCATCGATTTCTTTTATTTCAAAATAATCCAATAAAGCTGCAACTAGATAACATCGCATGGACTGAACATCATGTCAGATTAATATAAAATAGGAACATATTCCCATGTGCCATTTTTCCATATTCCCATGTGCCATTTTTCCTTTTTGTCAGCCATATGACAAACCACCAACAAACAAACAGTTATATTTCTATATATAAAAAGTTATGTCCTGCGAATTGCGAGTTCTTTACATCTTTCCAAAATATTCAAAAATATGGCATCAATGCTGCCCTCGTAACATTTTCCACAAAAAAAGTGGTAGAATTTGCTGATGATCAATGATTTGATCACTCATAACAATCAATATAGTACAGTAGCTTGAACATGAAGTCCAACTTTAATTCCCCCAATGCTTCCACGCAAAATGATATCGATGGACATTAGACCTCAAAAAATCAATAAATTTACTATTGCGGATGGATTCTTTGACACCTCCTGAACTATGATGGAGGTTTCACAATGCTACCTCAAACCCTTTTCAATGGTCTCCAGTCCAACAAATTGACCAAGATCCATTAATTTTTGCCATGATTCAATGTTCCAGTTGTGGAAGGATTGCAATCCATTACAAAAATAATTACATCAGTTACTTTTGAACATTTTGGAAATCCCTCCACGCATTGACCTCTTGAGTCACTGCATAAACATTATATCTGATATTAGCAATCGGGTAAATGTTTTCTATGGAGAGGCATAGAACTATAGCACATATGGGCACATTACCCTAGTAGTGATCTACTAGTGTGTAAGCAGTTAGCCTAGAAAAAAGATAGAACCTAATGACTCAGGCAAATGGATATATTATTGTGATTTTATTACCTAACCTAACTATCCGGGTTATGGCATTGATGTCATAATAGTTACACTAAGCACACAGCAGATATTAAATAGATGCATATTTTACGCAAACATCAAGTCCTGTATATCATTCAACAGGCAATTATGCAAAAACTTGCACAGCAAGCAAAGTTGAAAATAGATAGATGAATCAAATTACAGTTCAGTCTGTGACTAATGAATTCATGAATGAAGCACTCTTCCCAATTCATTGAAGCGAAAAAGTATCATCGCTTGTATTACTACATCATTATTAAAATTTAACCTTCGCTCAGCATCCCTAAAATTTGACTATTTGAGCATCCAGTTATCTAACCTAATTTAAGAACTCGGGAGCAAAATAATTCAAAAAACTAGATTATGGCAGTCTTCAAGATTTATTTCTGATGCATCTCAACATCTGAGTCCTAAACAACCCATCAACACTCCATGAACCTAAAGCCAATATTATTTATTAGTAATACAAACCATTTTAGTATAAAACTCAAATTCCTATCAAGCCCAATCTACACTTAGAACCCAAAATTTCCCTCAACACAATACTAAAAATGGTGACCCCCAGATTAGTCCCTAAGACAGCTAAAACCATTTCTTTTCATTATACACTATTGCTTTTTAACCCTATCAAATCAAGAACCCATAATCCAAAAACGAATTAAAGTTTACAAGAATCGAAAAAGTTGCAAGCTTTTCCAAAGAAAGACTAAAAATAATCAAAACCCATGAACTAAAAATAATCTCCAAAGAAGTATCACCACACAAACTGAGAAACCCCAATTTAAAGCAGCAAACCCTAAAGGAACCCTAATCATTGTGTTCAATAACTTCTCTACATTATCGAACTCAAAATCAGAACTTGAGCAAAACCCATTAAAAAGAATAAACACAAAACCCTAAAATCAAGAAAAACAGAAGCATACAAAGAGAGAAACTTTATAAAAGATCGAAAACGAGAGTACTTACATGGAAATTAAGGAGAGAAAACCATGTAAGAGAACCAAAGTGAGAGCACAAATGGGAGAGATTCGAGAGCTCAGTTAAGAAGTAAGCGAAGAAGTAAAGAGCGTTTTTAGTTAGACACTAGAAATGTGTCCAGCGATAGTTGCGTGTCAATTTTTTTATATAAAAATATCATAGAAAGTTAAAATTTAAAAGTGTTAAATTTTTTTATAAAATTATTTTTAAAATTATTGATTTTATCTGTAACTCCTAATCTAAAAATTATATTTATAATATTAATAATAATATTAAACTTGTATGATTTAAATTTAAGTGAGTTTAGCTGCAACATCAAACCCGGAGTTTTTGATATGAGTCTAGTTGTAAGGTCTTGTTATAAAAATATGATAATTAAAAAAAAATAAATTAATATTACAGAAATAAATTAAAAAAATTAATTAAAAAGAAAAAACAATAAAGCAAAGCATTATTCTGATGAATGGTGCTTTGCAAGGATGGATACAGTAAAATCCCTTTATGAGATTACAATAATTTAATGACCAGTAAACAAAACAAATTATAAAGTTTAATTCTTAATCAAATTGATATTAAAAGATGAAATTGAAAGAAAAAACTACTTATGAAAAAGAAAAAAAATCTGAATCACCCGTCAAACCTGGGATTCGTGTTATGAAATTGGAAGAAAAAAGATTGATGTCTTTTAGTTATAGTTAATTACAATATTTAAAGAAGAAATTGGAAGAAAAAAACTATTAAAGAAAAAAGAATTCTGAATCAACTGGGTTAACTCACCAAATCAGGTAAACCCATCAAATCTGGGATTCGTGTTATGAAAGTGTGATAACTAAATAGAAAAAAATTAACATTATTAAACTAAAATGAATAAAAAAAGATTAATTAAAAAGAAAAAACAAAGGAAAAAAAAACCTACAAGAAGGAAAAAAAAACTAATGAAGAAAAAGAAAAAAAAATCTGAATTAACTGGGTTAACCCGTCAAACTAGGTTAATTCGTCAAACCTGGGATTCGTATCATGAAAGTTTGATAACTAAATAGAAAAAAACTTAATATTAACAAACTAAATTTAAAAAAAAAATAAAAAGGAAAAAAATGCAAAAAGCAAAAAAAAAATACTAAACAAAAAAAATATTAATTTAAAAAAACAAAGAAAAAAAAGCCTACATGAAGAAAAAAACTAATGAAGAAAAAGAAAAAAATATGAATTAACTGGGTTAACCCTTCATATCAGGTTAAGCCGTCAAAT
>Ga0325404_1002323_pt1 | contig 20343 bp, 6 predicted proteins | sample PopdelMetagenome_18_FD_205664 | JGI IMG/M metagenome (GOLD analysis project Ga0325404, IMG submission 205664) | Populus deltoides microbial communities from Bellville, Georgia, United States - Xylem-Control-R1 | ecosystem: Host-associated > Plants > Phyllosphere > Stem > Wood/Secondary xylem... | reverse complement strand
GTGTGGCGTCGAAATCCTAGATTGATCTTTGTGGCGTCCAGATCGACTTATCAAAGCATCATTCTAGTCTATCCCCCATCTTATTTACCTTAAAATCACTATAATCCAGCCTAAACACCAAAAGAAACACAACACAACCAGACCCATCCTTCATCCATTTTCGTCAGATTCATTGTTGCCGATTTTCCAATCATTCACAGCACATCAATGCTCTTGCTCTCTCTCTATTTTGTAATGTTTAAGTTTTGCTTATATTAATCTCTTGCTTATGCTTTTCATTTGCTTTCCTTGTTTATTTATGTTTCTTTCTTTCATTATGTCTAGCTAAGTTTATCATATCAAGGTGAAAAGGTTACACTAATGGTGTAAGAATAAGTATACTATAAACTCAATATGGACCTTAATGTTTGATACTAACATGTTTTATATTTGTTATCTTGTTCACTTTTAATACTTTGCTTGTTAAATGGTTAATCTAGATTTATGTTGTATAACCCTTGGTACAACAAATACTTGGCATTTTCATAGCCCAACCGTATGGTATAACCGACACTTGTGCTATGAAAGGAACTTGATTTGTTGTTAACATAAGTTATAATCATGAATGCCTGACAACATTTACAAGTATTAGCATTATTCGAATAAGATAACTAATGTAATCATGTTAACAATTTGTAATCCGATTGGAACCTCCTTTGTGTGTGGTTTCTAGTTGAGTAATAAAAATAGTTTATACTATACTTGTTTGAAATACCATTAGTGGATCCTCTAACCTTAACAATCATTTTATCCTTGTTTAATCCTTACATTAATATCACATCTCAAATCTCTCTTTAACTTATTATTATCGTTGTTGTTGTTGTTGTTGTTGTTGTTGTTGTTGTTGTTTATAATTTATATAGTTAACCTCCCTGTGGTTCGACCCCAGTCTAGTCGGGTTATTTATTACTTCGACAGTCCTGCACTTGGGAGAAGACATCAATCTTTTGGTCGTGTCAGTTCGTATCAGATTCCCTCAAATATTAATCATAGCCCAATCCTTCAATCAAAATGAGAGAGCTTTGGACAAATGTTAACAGCTATAATCTTTGTCCTTCAATGATTTTTGGGGATGATGGTTTTTTCTATGTGGTTTTTTTCTTTCTTGAAGACAAAGGCATGCATTTCTCACATTTCGATCTTGAATGAAAGATTTATAGCCCTTGATATGAATCCTCTATAAGTTGTTAAGAGTGAATACATGAAAAGGTTAGGTGGTTTTGTATAAATGGGCATGTATCTCAGTCAAGGCTAATTGAATTGGTCACTTTTGAAGCTTTGTTGGAGAAACTCTGATGTAAAAGTCATTGAAGACCACCTAAACTTAGTAGAAGAGATGCACACCTTTCATTCAGATCCATCCTTACTCCATTAGGAAATCTGTAGCTCCACATTCATTCACTTCAAGGTATCAACTCGATTAGTCTAGAATCTGAAAATGCAATGATAGCTTATCAGGGACAAGATGTTGGAGACAATTATGGAAGAATTGAGATGTAAACATTCAATTTTATGAAAATGGGGTCGTAGAAAGGGGGGTGTTTTTCTTCCATTTGCAAAAAATCTCATGCTATTTGCAGGTCTAGAACTCCACAATGAGCTCTTAGAATGTGTCAAACCGATCATCTAAAACTGCCAAGTAAAGAATTGAACAGCGGGTGAATGACACGTCATCTAGGTTAAACCCCTAGAAATTAGAGTTTTTAATTTGAGATCTAATAGATTTCATTTTAGTTTCTATTTTTCTAATTGTTTTTAATTGAACTAGTAATTGCCTCTCAAACTCTTAATTTCATGCAATTTCACTCATGTCAAACTCAATCATCAGTCTCAAAGTTTAGCGCCATTTCCATCTTGGTCTTTAGTTTTTGATTTGTGCACTTAGACCCTTAATTGATCATCAAACTTTCAATTTGACCTCTGATTTGATTAATTTCAACTCTTAAAGTCTCGTGTCTTTTACAATTCGGTCCTTGATTTTGAATTCCTTCAATCAAATCCCTAATTAGCTATCAAACTTTTTTTTTCACAATTAAGCCCGTGAGTTGACCAATTAAACTTTCCAAAGCCCAATTTTAGTTCCCAAACCTCAATTTCTTCCAATTAACACTCAAATTAACTCCCAAAAACTAATTTTTCTTACAATTAAGTTCTTAATAAAATTAATTAAACCTTTCAAAATCCTCAATGAGTACTCATTCAAATTTGTATTTCTTTATCACAAATAAAAATATTTTCACCAAATAAATTTTTTATCAATTAGAATTGGGTCACTAGTTTTATATAAAGGTAGACTCATTTTTCTATCTTATTTTAAATTTTAAGTTGACCAAGAATGTAAACATTTAGAGAAGTACATGTGCAAAACTTGATATTTCATGGTAAGGTATGAAGTGATGCATGAGTTGGTATACAACTTAAAACATTTTTCTTTTTCTATACAGTCATCCATGTAGCCATGATAAAAACGGATTGGCAGATAGGATGTATTTTGAAAGCCAAAAAAAAACCTTTTGTACAATGGAAGTTGGAGTTATTTTTTTCAAAGTAGCACAATAAAAAATTATCTATTGTGATACTTTAAAAAAAAACACTAAGTTGGTTTATAACTTATCCGGCCTAAACAATCAGAAACATAGCATCTTTAATGAATCTCTTTTAATTATTATATAATAAAAGATGATTGTCTTGATCATATATATTGGACATGGGATGGGACTCGAAAGTTGAAACATGGACACCCCGTTAAAATGGGCACTATCTCCATTTCCTTATTTTTTGAAAAAACAAACAAATATGGTCTCTACTCCATAAACAAAGTCCCATACAAGGCTTTGTTCAGATAAATTGTGTGCATTACGTGCCATAAAAGCCATCAATTTTTATTCCTGTAATCTTGTGGATGGATTGAGCTTATACCTTTCTTATCCTCAAAAAATTTAGTTGAAGAAACAAACTTCCTTTACACTAGAAAAGACCCAATCCCAGAAAAGAGTAGTGAAGAAAACAAAGCCAGAGAAAAAAGGTCTCTTCAAAGCGAAATGTTGCCGAACCCAAAAGTATTCCAATCCTCCATTACCACCAACACACCCTTCACAAATCCAGTTCCCCTTCATCTACCATAATCAAGCAATGTTGCAAATTATCGCGAGGAGAGCTTGCCATTTTTGGCAACTCTTCGTTGCTTCTTCTGCTAAGTTCTCAAACCCTAGAACCATTCAGTATGTCCAGAGCTAGTTGAAGAAAACTTGCCAGATTCCAAAGAAAATGATCCATGAGAAAAAAACAGTACAAGCACTAGACATAAGTGCAGCAATAAAACTACAACAAAGCGTGCATTTCTTGATAATATCAATTAATGGAGAACCTGCTGGCCGCATTATCATTGGGCTACACGGAGAGGATGTCCCAGCTCGACCTGCTGGGTTTAGCAATCTTGTAAGTGGAGCTGCTGGTATTAGTTACAGATGAAAAGAATTCATCAAAATCATGCCAAACTATGAGCAGCATGGTGGGGTAAGGTCATACGGAGTGAGATGCTGAGCTTGCACGGAGAACAGGAAGCAACTTGGCAGCTGAAAGTCTCGTGGATGAATGGCAGAGGGAATATGAGACCCGTCCACGTATCAAGATTTTGGCTGGAGCTGTGAGCATTATTGTGAGAGATCCTTCCAAACCGCCTCCAAAGTTGAAGTTAGTCGCAAGGCAAGGAAACCTTGAGATTGATCAAGAAGAAGTTGGGATTGATCCGAGCAGTACAGAGTTTGTGACAGCCACCAAGGATTCACCAGAGTTGGATGCATCATCTCTGATAGTTGGAAGTGTATTGGAAGGGATGGAGGTTGTAGACAAGATTGGACAAGTGAAGACCTCGCAGGAGAATATCAGATCTCCTTATTTCAGGTGAGTTCGACAAACTCTGCAAGTGAAAGCAAAGATTGTGTACTTCAATCTGAACTGGTGATAACTTGGCATTATGCTGATCATAGATAGACACTATCTTTGTTTTGTTTGGTGAGCAGAGCTGCCAGGCTGCTTCGAGGCAAAGGAGCTGTCGTTGCAGAAAGAGGCTTTGACCGACAGTATTCTAAGGTGGTAGTCGCAAATTGTGGCTTGGAGCAAACACCAAATGTTCGTTGCAACCCTTTTCTATTGATTTATTTTTAAAATGAAGGGACAACAATTTTTATTTTTTTTTAGAATAAATTCCATTGCTATTCCTCACTACAATCTCATAATAGCGTTTTAACAAAGGAAGTCACAGCTCAACTCAATTAAAAGTGTGTTCCTATTTCGCCAAAATCTATCACTCAGAACTCTTTCCAAGATTTGTATACACCATTAGGAAACATCACACGACATCCTACCATTTACAGAGGAACAGACGCCAATCCCAGGTATCTTTGAAAACACATCCATGCCCTGCAAAACTTATTAGCTGCACCGGCTGTTTCAGCTTGATCCACTAGTAGGCTTCATTCTTTTCACAGGAGACGTGAAAAGCTTTCTAACTAAAGCAATGGGATCATCCACCTATAAAACAACAAATTGTCAGCAATAATCCATTACGGATATAATTACAGAATATGTCAGTTCAACCAAAATAAACACCAACTATTAGCGGCATTGATACTGGCAACATCTACAAGATGGAAGATCAGGACACAATCAATCTTCTCTTCCCTCCATATCTTGTCTGTGTTACCAACATCAACAGTCTTGAGCTATTACCCATCTCACTCACCACTCTAGTTAATTTCTGATGTGTCAAACCCAAAATAGGATTTATGATGACGTGCATTATAATTAAAAAGATATCATTCATCTGGGGAGGAATTTTGACACAAATGATTGAAAAAGACTCAGAGTGCCTCAGCTGGCAACCAGCCATATCAAATCCACCATGCTTCTATCCATCACTTTCCACGACACATAGTTAGCACAAAAGCGATTCACCAAAAGGGGTGTAAAATTTTTCATTACCTTATTCAGGGAGGAAGATGGAGAATTTGTAGAAGGAAGAGAAAACTCTTTCTGACGCCCTAAAGCAGATAGTGTTTGTTGCCAACCAGGTGCCCCACTGCTTGTTGATATAATCCAGGGGCAAAAATGTCTGTGCTGTCTGATTGGATCAAATCCCAAAGCTTTGTCTAATGCCAGTTTCTTAGGATCCTTTCCTGGAACATGATGGCATCAAGGTTAATAAACTTCTTTCATGATTAAATGACAATGTCTCATGTAAATCAGAAAAGAACAGCACTTGAATGATGACTGCAACTTCTGGAGATGCAAAGTGGGAAAAACACATTCTTCAAAAGAAAAACTACTAATCAAAAACTTCAATAAAACTTCTAGAAAGAACTTAATATGCCAATATTTCATTTGGAAAATGCTTCTATAGATCCAGTGTGATCAATGTTCAGTCAACTCATAATCCGAATCAAAGGGTGAAAAGCCTAGCCAAATAGTTACACACCTGTACTGTTGGCCACAACTTCACTGTTCACAGGAACCTGCACTCCTGTGGTGCCTTCTTGGCTTTTTTCTTGAGTAGCTAAAGTGTTTTCAATATTAGAACAAGTTTCACCTCCTCTCATACCAATCTGACAGGCAACATTGCTGCCTGAAATATCCGCTCCTGGAATTTGTTCATCATGATTGATAGATGAAGTCACCATCTCTAAGGAGTTACTTTCACTACGTTTTCCACTTCCATTGGGGGAAATGGCAGCAGAGCCAGAAATATAAGATGCACTAACTTGAGAAACTCCAGAAACCCCCACTACTGAATCATGCGATTCAATATTGTTTGAATTTTCAGGCAGCTGATCAGTTGCATCATAACCATGCACTGTATTTGGTGGATTCTGAGTCAGACATTCCACAGCAGAATCATACCCAGCAGTTTCAGGAAAAGTTGGTTCTCTAGTGATATCTATCCCTTCCAAAGACATCTTGGAGTTATTCTCTTTTCTAAGTGCACCACCTTCACTACTTCCAGAGTTCAAACAAGAAGATTGGTCACCACTAGCATAACTACACTGCCCCTGGTCATGTGTTTTGCTCTTTAACAGACCCACAGCTTCGAGCAGAGAAACTTGTTCACCAAAATTGTGCTCTGCAGATTCCCGTTCCTCTGAAGATAGATTCTTGTTTTCAGATCCAGATTGAGAAAATTCTTCGTTATCACATGTACGATCCCTAAAATCAGAATCGTAAGAAAACCTGGCCCTTAAATTCCGGCCAATAACAGGCAATGAAATTGTTGCTTTGAAGTTCTGTTTTGTTGGGGGTGGACCCCCAGCAATTGTGAAACTTAAATATGATGGTCTGTGCATAGAAGACAATGCACCATTTGATGCAGAGTTTCCAATGACTCCCCTTTTGTCAACATGATTTTCATTAGCTGAATCTTGTCCAGAATTCTTGTTATTATTGACTTCTGCATAACCAACCAATTTAAACAACTCTAAAGGACGTGGAACCATAGAAAAAGTCCATAGTCCCACACTCGCCCCACAGAACCCGCAATCTAAAACAACAGCATTAGAATCAGCATGTGGCCCACTACAAGAACCAGATTCTTCATTTGTGTCAACGCTTTGCTCAGTAGCAACAGAGTGGACTTGAATACTTGGATTCTGCCCATTGATGACCATATGGAATGAATCTGTGAAGCCAGTATCCTTAACAGGCTGTGTTGGTTTGTCATTGCAATCAACAACGTAAGGCAGCGCACGCGGTTCCCAGCCACATAAACTTATGAGCTTTTGTGCCTGCAAATACTTAAAATTGTCATTACTCTCATCAACATTCCAGAACAAGGAAAATCACCACCAAAATATTGATCATGAATATATGGCACCGTAAATTGTCACTTTACTGGTCAATGTTTCACACACATTACATATTCTAGTGAAAATAGAACCTATAAACACTGTACTAATAAAACACTGAAAACTTAAAGGTAGGCTGACATGAAAATGTGATGCAGAAAAGTTATACAAGAAAAATAACATTAACAAGGGAGCATATGTGCCTGGAAATGCTTATTGTTATTACACTTCATCAGGAAATCTATCGCAAGGAAAACAACCATTGCCATAGTGTTAATGTATAGCAACTATCACATGAACCTAGTCATTGTTTGGCACAAATATTATATTCTAATGAAAATAGCACATTCAACACTGCAATTAAAATACTGAAAACTAAAAAAAGTGGTCTGACATGAAAAGGTGTTAGATACAAATGTCAAAAAGGACCGAACCTCATAGTACAAGTTGGCAAAACCAGCATCACAATCATTGCCAAGGAATTGTATTTGTGATAGGTTGGCAGACGTGTTGCCAAATTCCAGGGTTGGAGATTGTCCAAGAAATTCTTCCAGCTGAGGGCATCTTATGTATTCAATGGCTGAAGATGAAATCAGTGGAAGAGCTAAAAGTCGTAAGAGCGCACAAGAACGCTCTCTGAACTTATCAACTAAAACTTGAGGTGGAGTGGGAGGAAATTCTGCCAATCTTTCATCACATGCATTGTCAATCCATGGACACAATAGTTTGTGTCCATTATCCAGCTTCAAACTAAATACCAATGCTGCCTTCTCAACTGAAAACTTGGAAAATAGTTAAATTAAGATGCAAACATAATAAGTTGTTGGGCGTGAGCATAATGTACATGCCAAAGCATAAGGAAGAAAAAAAAGAAGCATGACATGCCTTGTTGCTGTGACCAAGATGATGGAGTAGAAAATAGGAGACGAGCTCCACATGCTTCACATGCTATGATATCCATATCCAAATTGATCCATCCCCTTCTCGCACAATCCACAGCACTTACCACCTAAGAATGATGGGAAAAGTTAGAATTCAATACTTTGAAAAGGTTTACTGGCTCAAGAAAAACACAAAAAAAAAAAGGGGGGGGGGGGGGGGAAGGAAAATAGTTCATTGATATAAAACAGCCATGGAAAATTTATGGTCCTCAATGAGGGGTGCAGGATATTTTCATCAACTTATGTGTAGTTCACTGATAAATAATTAAATAATTCATGCAAATAAGGAAACTTTATATATATATATATATATATATATATATATATATATATATATATATATATATATACACTGAGGCGGTGCACCGTCCACTAACAAAAACAAGGGAAACAATTGCTCAGCAAATCAGGAATATACAAATAAGATTAATCTATAGGACAAAAAAAGTCCCTCGTTGTTAGCAAAAATCTGTTCAGCATCCACAGTTGTACAATTTTAACTCAAAGGTCCTTCAGAGAACTTAACTGTACATCCTTCCCCCCCCAAATGCCTTTTAATTTCTCTCTTTCAGAAAACTCAAAGTATTGCTAAAGCTATATAACTCCATATAATTCTTGCCATTTCAAAGTTTTAACTCAAGAAGTAGAATATACCGAACTAGCCCCATCTGACCCCAAATAAAGTAAAGGGATAGTAAAAATATTTCCAAAAGGAAAAAAATAAAAGCCACAATATGGGTTTGCGTTAATAGGAAACAGACAATTTTAACACAGAAGAGGTACAAATTCTTAAGAGAATTCGAAAAAATAACCAATGTGATCTTACAGAATGCTAGCAACTTGATTTTGAATAATAAGAACAGAGCAAATGCTTTGAAGGAAAAGTATTGTTATGAAGATTTATCAGCAACTGACTTCTGATAGGTTGTTAGCTAGAATATTTTCATCTAACATTTTAATTAATGTGCCGCATATAGAACTGAGAAAAGTACATAAAATACAGCGAAAGGAAGCATATGGCTAGGTACAAGCCGGTCATTTAAAAAAAGAAGAAAAAAAATTGCCTTTGGAGATTGGATTCCACACAGTACATTTAATTAGATTGATTGCAATGAAAACATTAATTCCTCAAAAAACCCATGTGCCAAAAAGGTAATGGTGAAATGGATGATGAGAATAAAATGAACCTTGGGCTTAGCGAACCAGGTCATAGACTTAAAAGTAGCAAGCCTCCTCATAAGATCTCCCCTGTCCCAGGGCCTACACAAAGGAGCGTCAGCTGAAGAAACATGTTCCACTAGTGCTAATGCAGACTCACGATTGTCTCGTTTTTTGCCTCTTGATGGTGATGATATTTGTATAGCTCCACATGATATTGGTGAACTGTCAATCAAAATTCAAATAATCAATAAACAAACAAACTGATATAAAATGGGAAATTGCAAAGAAAGCAAAAGAAAACCTGGGATTGGAGAGGGATTTCGAAGAAGGAGCGTTAAGGAGCTTGTCCATGATAGAGTGGAATCTCTTCTCTGGATCCTCTTCCATAGGATTACTATTTTTAAAGCTCGCTCTCCCTCTCTATCGGCTTTTGCGACTCCCCTGCTCTTTAGTCTAGACAGATAATACGGTGTCCGGAGAGGGTTTTTGTTTTGTAGACGTTTTGTTTTAGGTTTGGATTAGAGCAAAGCAACAATGCTTATAATTAACTGACAACATGTTTGTAACCTTATATTTTAATGAATTTTTATGTTAGGAACTTTTAAAAATTAAATTTTAAATATAATTTAATCTTTAAAAATATTATAAGAGTAAAAAAGATTAATTTCTATTTTTAGAATTTTAAATAAAAAATTTCATATTAAAACTAATTTTCTTAAAATACTTATCTAATGGCTCTTTTTTTTACTTTTGAAAAATAAAATAAATATAATGAGAATAATATAAAAAACAAAATGATTTTAATTTTATCTCTTTCAAATATTAAAATTCAACTTATTTATTAATTATATTCAAATCAAACACTATAATTAAATTCAATTAAATATATAAGTGGTTCATAACAACTTATTAAACATATGTTTAGTAACAGGAAAAAAAAACCATTAATTTTAGTTTCCTTTGTAATAAATAAAATCACAATTTATTTTGCAAAATTGATCATCAATTCAAAGTTAGGATGCTTTTTCACGCCATGAAAAATTATCAATCTTGAATCTAAGATAATATATTATGCAATGATAAAATTAAAAAAAACAAATCAGTCATAAAAACAATTTTAAAATGAAGTTAAAAAAATAATTATCAAAAAAACTCAAAACACAAAAAAGAAATCAAAATACTACTACAACAAAAAATGTTTTGTGAGGTGGTGATAGTAAAAACAATCTTCAATAACAAAATTTGTAAAGGATAAAATTAAAAAAAAAACAAATAATGATGAAAGCAATTTTAAGAACAAAATTAAAAGAAAAAAATTTGTAACAGGAAAAAAAAACCCAAAGAACAAGAAAGAAACCAAAACACTATTACAATTAATGATGTTTTGTGAGATAGTCTATAATAAAAACACCATCTATTTTATTTTATTTGTAAAAATAAAATTTAAAATAAAACTTAATAACTAATTTAATAATTAAAGTCTTAATTAATTTAATAATAATAATAATAACAATAACAATTTTAATTTGATTTGATTTAATTTTAATTTAACAATAATTTAATGTTTTTCATATTGTTGGATGTAACTTAATGTGTTATATAGACACAACTAGTTAATGGATCCACACTTTGTTGCGAATCAAATCAAAAAATATTTTAAGCATAAAAAAACAATGTGACAACATTATCAAGGTATTTTCTAAAATCAAGAAAATGCAAGCCCGTGTGTTCGACCTTTTTCTATTTATTTTTTTTTACAAAAAAGTGGAGGAACGCTATTTTTCAATAACTGGAGGGTGACCAGAAATGTAATATCTTATACCAGCAGGTGAGGAGTTGGTAGCTGGCCTTATTAGTAGTGCTGGTTAGTGACTTGTCAGACGCGTTTTGGGACGATGTATGGCTGTCAAGAACAAATATGTGAGGCCTGTAAGATCCAAACCGGATAATATGTGGCAGACTAGGCCGGGTTGTGACATTTGGTATCAAAGTCAGCCTCACTAGCTTTCCAGTTGTGCCAACGGGGTCGTTATGCTCCTTAAGAGAGATGGATTGTAATATCCCACATCAGTGGGTGAGGAGTTGGTAGCTGGCCTTATTAGTAGTAAGTACTGGTTGCTAACTTGTCAGACGCGTTTTGGGGCCATAAATGGCTGCTAAGAACAAATCCGTGAGGGTGATAAGGCCCAAAGCGGACAATATTTGGCAGGTTAGGCGGGGCTATGACAAAAAAATTGAGCTGAGGTTTTTTGGGTTTAAAATTTTTTTAATCCATTTTTACTTAAACAAATAATAAATGACACGATCAAAAGATTGATATCTTATCTCAAGTGCAGGAGTGTCGAAGTAATAAATAATTTGGCAAAACCGGGGTCGAACCATAGGAAGGTGAACTATATAAATTACAAATAATATATATATATTTAATAAAACAAAGAGTTTATGAGAATTTTATAGGATATTGATGTAAGGATTAAACAAGGATAAAATAATTGTCAAGGTTAGAGGATCCACTAATGATATTTCAAATAAATATAGTATAAACTCTTTTTATTACTCAACTGGAAACCACACACAAAGAAGGTTCCAATCGGATTATAAATTGTTAACATGATTACATTAGTTATCTTATTCGAATAATGTTAATACGTGTAAATGTTGTCAGATATTCATGATGTTAATTTATGTTAACAACAAATCAAGTTCTTTTCATAGCACAAGTGTCGGTTAAATCATACAGTAGGCTATGAAAGGGTCAATCATTTATTGTACCAAGGGTTATACAACATAAATCTAGATTAACCATTTAACAAGCAAAGTATAAGAGTGAATAAGATAACAAATACAAAACATGTTAGTATCAAATATTAAAGTTCATGTTAAGTTTACACTATACTTATTCTTACAGCATTAGTGTAACTTTTTCACCTTGACATAATAAACTTAACTAAACATGATGAAGAAGAAAAACATAAATAAACAATATAAGAACATAAACATGACATAAGTTAACTAAGTATAGTCAAGGAAATGAAAAGCATAAATAAGAGATTAATATAACATAAAATAAAACTTGAACATTACAAAATACAAAGAGAGAAAGTGATCTTGATATGAACACCAAGATGCCTAAATGCATGGCAATTGCCTCCTTTTATAGGCCAAAATTCGGAACTATTGATTTGATGACTAATTGTTGAGTGGGTGACCACCTCTTGACTTGGTAACAATCCTTATCTTCTTGTCTGCAGAAAACGTCATTGCTAACATTAGAATGTGAACAGATAGTATTCATGAAAGTTCTGGGAAATTGTCTCAGCTTTCCAACAAAATAAGAATAAGGTCATTTGGACTTCTAGAACTCGATATATGGGCTGAACACTGAACAATATCTGGGCTGTAGGACAGATTCTGACTTATCTGTTGTTGGTATAATTTAAACTTCAAAACGATCCTTTTGAATCTTGGACTCTTCATGAAAGTTTTAAGCCTATGTCTTAGCTTTCTATCCATATAAACCAGACCTATATCCAAGTTCTGCAACTCCAGTTATGATCCAATAACCGAATGATATTCCAATTTGAATTCAACTAGAATCTCTTTTCTAAGCTTAGCCCTATCTTTGTCTTCTCAATTTTAGTAGTTAAACTCATCAATCAATCATTTGATTTATGTGATAGGCCTGCATTTAAGATGAACATTTACCATAAATTAAAGGATCTTATATTATCAAACTTGTTATTATACAACATGTTCTAGTTAAGGAGTTATTGATACTTCAAGTGCAAAATGATGATATAAAACTTTGATAAAAATGCACTTTTAAGTATCAGTAGATAACACAAAATTTAGGCAACGAACGCTGATTCACTACAAACAACATAAATTTCAGTAGTGAACGCTGATTAGTTGCACACAACATAAATTTCAACAGTGAACACTAACTCGCTTCAGACCACACAATTTCGATAGTGACTGTTGTTTCGCTGTAGACAACACAAAATTTAGACAGCGAACGCTGATTCACTGCAGATAACATAAATTTTAGTAGCAAACACTGATTCGCTACACATAAAATAAATTTCAGCAGCGCACATTGACTCACTGCAGACCACATTATTTTGACGACGAATGTTGATTTGCTGCGAACAATACAATTTTAGCAACGAATACTAATTCGCTGCAGACAACACCATTTCAATAGCGAACGCTAATTCGCTGCAAACAACACAATTTGACAGCGAAAACTGATTCGCTGCAGGCAACACTATTCGACAGTCAAACCTGATTCGCTGTAGACACCACTATTCGGCGGTGAAAACTAATTCACTGCAGACAACACAATTCGTCAGTGAAAGCAGACAACACAATTCGACAGTGAAAACTGATTCGCTGCCGACAATATAATTCGGTAGTGAAAACTAATTCATTGCCGACACCACAATTCGTTCTTTGAATCCAGCAAAATCATACAATTTTAGCATGAACACACATGCAAATTCAATTCCAGCAAAATACTTTGTCATTAGATTCTTGTTTCAGCTGTAGCATGCTTTCAAGGTTACAAACACACATATTTTTTGCACTTAACATCCACCACCACATTTTCATACAAGTTCTTCAATCACATATACAGAATTCATGACATTAACACATTTATAATTCTATTTCGGTTTCACATAATTAAGCAACTCTAACAAGATCATCATCTTTGCATTTTATCCCTTTAATCTATGTTCTATCCAGCCCTCATCATGGTCAGCCACCTCTCTAAGTTTTTTGCATTCAAAATTGTACATTTCCTCTATTATATATTCTAAAATTAGGTTCCCCATTCCGCCCCATTTTCATCCCTCATCCTTGTCTAGTTTTCCTTAACAATTGGTTTGAGAATCTTAGGCTATTTATTTTAGGTTTTCTTTTCCCTTTTCAATCCCAAGGCCCCAAGAACAAGTGGAGGAGTAGTATGGTTCATACCTCATGAATTTAACAAGTTCAATGCAGGTTGCGGTGGCATGCTCTCCCTCTTCTTTTTGGTTTTTTTCCTTCCCTCTCTTGTTGTCCAGTCAGCCTCTAGACTCCTCTTTCTCCTAGGTTTTTGGTTTTGTCTACTTCTCTTTACCTACTTCTCACTCCACGTTCAAGGAAAGTGGCATGCAGGTTGGTTAGGTTCGGTTTTCTGCTTGGAGAGGAATGTGTGTCCTACAGCCATAGCTGCTGCTGGTTTTAGAGAAAGGTCTAGGCTCCAGCTTTGACCATGTTTTCGATCACTTCTCCTTCCCTCTATCTCTCTTCTCACACAGCACCCTAGGAGATCTGCATATAGCTGGTCGATTTCAGTCTTCTCTTTGGGAAGAAGGAAAGGGTCTGCTGCATGCAGTTAGCCGGTTTTGCTTTGGGAAAGAGGGAGAGGGCCTGTTCCTAGGGTTGTTGGCCGCCCATTAAGGGAAGAGGAAAGGTCACCCTCCCTCTCTCTTTGCATTTATACCCCCTCTTAAATGAGAAGGGGGTGTTTGGGTGCTGGATATCTTTGGTTCCTATCCCTCTTTTGAGTTATCCTAGGCTGGTTCCTATTCCAATTCTCTCCTAGGATAGGCTAGTCCAACACTAATTTTTGTTAGGTTTTACAATGTCACTGCCGATTTAGAAGTCGGCAGCAAAAACTGTGTCGCTATTGATTCAGAGATCAGCAGCCAAGCACTGTGCTGCTGCCGATCCAGAAATCAGCAATAAGACTGTACCGCTGCCGATGCAAAAATCGGCAACAAAGAACTATGATGCTGCCAATCTAGAAATCAGCAGCAAAGAACTTTGGTACTGCCAATCAAGAAATCAGTAGCAAAGAACTGTGCCACTGCCGATCCTGAAATCGGTGGCGACGGTGGAGTCGTTTTTGGCTTAGCTCTTTTTTTTGTTGGGTGTTTACAATGAACATGTGCATTCTTGAAATATATATATATATATATATATATATATATATATATATATATATATATATATATATATATATATATATGGTGACAAGTTATGTGATTTCCCAATGCAAATGCGTTGATTTATGACCATTGATGTGTTAGGTGGTACGACTAAGATCGAACCTTCGACTACACTGGACAAGGACACCCCTTCTTATTACATATTGTTAATTTCTGAAATTATTTCATTATGAAAGATATATATTGTGTTATAATGAACATCAAGTTGCTTATGAATTGTTGATTGTGTTTGTTGATTAGCTTCGACTAATGGCATCTGAGATGGATGGTTGGGTTACGTTTGTTGATTAGCTACGGCAAACGACATCGGAGAAGGATGGCAACAGTAGCCTATGTGTGCTGATGATTTTAGCGTTAGCCGTAGAATTAGGTTGCGTTAATGATTTCTGGGTCGACAACGACTCAATTTTTATCATTGATTTTTGGGATTGTAGTAGCCTATGTGCAATGATGATTTCAGCGTTAGTCATTGAACTGGGTTGCTTTGATGATTTCTAGGTCGGTAGCGACTCAATTTTCGTTAATGATTTCTGGGTTAACAATAGCCTATGTGCGCTGACGATTTCAGTGTCAGCCGTAGAACTGGGTTGCGTTAACGATTTCTAGTTCGACAACAACTTAGTTTTTGTCAACAATTTCTAAGTCAGCAATAGCTTATGTGTGGTGATGATTTCAGCGTCAGCTGTAGAATTGGGTTGTGTTAACGATTTCTAGGTCAACAGCAACTCAGTTTTCGTCAACGATTTCTGGGTCAATAGTAGCCTATGTGCACCGACGATTTCAGCGTTAACCATAGAACTAGGTTGTGTTGATGATTTCTGGGTTAGCAACGACTCAGTGTTCGTCAACAATTTTTGAGTCAGCAGTCGTTTATGTGCGCCGATGACTTCAGCGGCAACAACTCAATTTCGTTAGCAATTTCTGAGTTAACAATAGACTAAGTACGCTGACAAATCCCTGGTCACCAGTGAATTAATTTTTGCTGATGAATCCTATGTCACTAGCAAACTAGTTTTCGTTGATGAATTTTGCGTCATCAGTGATCAAGCTTTTGCTAACCATTTTTCTGCGACAGACTTCCATATTAGAATAGACTTAAATGTTTGTAACGATTTCATTGTATGATTGTCTAATATGTGGAACACTTGAATGTGAACATGTGTATTCTTGAAATATATATGGTGACAAGTTATGTGATTTCTGAATGCAAATGTGCTAATTTTTTACCATTGATGTGTTAGATGGTGCGACTGGGATCAGATCTTCTACTAGACAAGGACTCCCCACAGGAGAAACAGGTAGGTGGTTTCCACCTTCTTCTTACATAATGTTAATTTTTTAAATGATTTCATTACGAAAGATATACATTGTGTTATAATGAACATCAAGTCACCTATGAATTGTTGATTGCATTTATTGATTAGTTTCGGCTAATGACATCCAAGAGGGATGGTTGGGTTGCGTTTGTTGATTAGCTAAGGCAAACGACATCCGAGAAGGATGGTCAGGTTGTATTTGGTGATTAGGTACGATTAATGGCATCCAAAGAGAATGGTCTATTTGGAAGGATATATTAGATTCATAAATTGATGCAAATATATACATATGATATTGCATGTGTAAAGAATTATGACAAGGTTATATTTATTAGGATATAATCCAAAAGTAACGATAACGATCTTTAGTTATTTAGTTTCTTGTTTTAATTGCTTGTAATTCTTATAATTATTTTGTATTGCAGTAGGGACTTTACACCAATGAGGGGCGTAGGGAACCCACTTCACGGGTTTACATCTTTAGCAAAGAACCTTGTATTTGCATGCCATGTTATTATGTATTTTGTATGAACAAATGTATTAATCATATAATTATCATTTGACACTTTTGTATAAACTTCCCGAAATAACAATATTGAATTAGGGATGTGAACTTATGTTTATGCTAAAATGATGTAATGCAATCTTATGTATATGTAAATATGTTGTTGTGTGGCATGTGTATTGAGTACTTATATATATATATATATATATATATATATATATATATATATATATATAAATGTCGAATCATGTAATCATACGAGCATTGTGCCATATAAATAGATGAATCTATTGCTAACCCGAAAAGCATTGCGGACATAATGACTTAAAAATAAATTTACCACCAATTTTGGATATGAACAACTGGTTATTACATTACTATTAACTTGGATAGATAAATTCTTATTGTGAACTTCATAAAACAAGGTCATTAATAATTTTGTCGTCCGATATTAATCTTATACGAGCATCTTAATCATTCAACTTATGATCTAAAGTCCGAGGTTAACCCTTTCCTCAATCTCCTTCAATTCGCAAACCTAAACTTGAATATTATTAACCAAACATAAACCCGATATTTTATTCTGATTATCCGATTGAGGTTTTATTTGCCAAAGCTAAACTCTTTATTCAATCTTGGTTACCTATCATGGATGTCATTAGTCGAAGCTAATCATATAGTTCAACCCCAGTTATCCGTCATGGATACCATTAGCCAAAGCTAATCACATTATTCAATCCCGGTTATCCATCATGGATACCATCAGCTGAAGCTAATCACATTGTTCAATCCTGGTTATGCGTCATGGATACCATTAACCAAAGCTAATCACATTGTCTAATCCTGAATATTCATCATGGATACCATTAGTCGAAGTTAATCTGTAACATCCCCATTACCGAAACCAACGCATCAACCATAAAAAAAAACATGGTAATTTTTTTTTACTTTATTTTCTTTGTTGAACTCATACAAGTTTATTGAAATTTCTACTGAAATTTATGTAGAGTTTCCCCTATAGCGGAAGGTCCCAAGTTATCGACAAATCATTTGTACACATCCTGTATTCATTGTTCATACACAATCCAATCATTCCAAGTCTCAAACTGTAATACCCCAAACTTTTAAGATAAAAATTCACACAATTATCAAGTTATAAAAATGATAAGAATCCTAGGATTTAAGAGACGACCATTAAATAACCATCGTAATTGCATTCATACATTAGCATAATGAAGATTCTAAATTTCAAATTAGTACGTAAAGTTTTAACAAAATAATTCTACATAACTTTATACATACATATTAGAAGTATTGTTACATACAACTCAAAACAAAATTCTTCCATCTTCCTATTAACTTAAGTGACTATACAAAGAGAACACCCATGCATCAACTAAAGGTTACGTTACTGAGATGAACCTGCATAGTAATTTGCATAAACATAATTAAATTAATTAAGATGGTCTAGTATATTTTTCATTACACTACCAATTTTCTTTTTAATTCATTTATCATCAATTTCTATAGTTTCCCACCTGTCAACACACCAATCTTGTTCAATAATAACTAATTCTATTGATCACCCATTCACAAGCATCAGTTCCAAACCAAGACACTAGTCCAACCATCAGCCTATTCGCAGGGCACTAGTTCCAAACCAAAACACTGGTCCAATCATCAACCTGTTCACCAGGCACTAGTTCCAAACTAGGAACTGGTTCAACCATCATTCTAACACTACATATAAATACAAAAAAAATTAAACTACATCTTATTAGGGACTAAGTTAAAGAATGAAACAAGACTTTAAATTAGAGATCTAAGTGTCAGACACTTACCTGAAATATGTGCTCTGCTAGTCGTCCCCTACTCTTGTCTATTTCCCACAATTTCACCTGTACCAATAGTTACACTAATTTAAATTTCAAGTCTTGACATGTATTATCTTCATAATTCAACATTTTGTAATAAAAAACAATTCCAAACAAAAGTTACCAATTTACAAGTTTTAGGTGGTTCAACATAATGGATTCCAAACATTGTCTTGTATTTTGAGTATAACCAGAGCTATAGAGCTCGGTTTTATGTGTGGTTTGTTTCTTTGGAACACTAAAACACGGGTCTATAACTTTGATGCAGATGAATATACCCAGTTTATCCATCTACATGCCTAAATGCATAAATTTCAAAAACCCAAAAATTTGTCCTTCTGATTCCTGGTTTTTTTTACCTATCTTCAGTTTGTCTTCCATATTTAGTGTTTTGTCACTCCAATTTAAGCAAGGTCAGTTTTATTTGAAAGGTAACATCCATGTCTACAACTTCCATGAAGAAACGTTTCTCAAATTCTGTTATTTTAGGGTTCAAATCTTAGTAGAGAAATTGAGAGACAACCTGTCCAGTTTTGATTTCTAAGTTCAACAAGTATAAATTCGTTTCCATGCATTTTCCCATCATTTCCAGCCACTATAAACACAAAATGCCTCTACCTATCATTATTTAACATTCTTAAACTTATACTAAGGTATTCTAAAATCTCAATTATTCAAGAAAAACACAAACAAATTCAAGTGAGAGAGCTTGTTACCTTCTATTACAAAACAATGAGTCAAGAGATTGAGAACAACCCCTTTTCTTCTTCCCCTTCCTTCTTCTAACCTTTCCCTTCCCACTAGTAAATTCTCAAAGTTTTCTCAAAGTTTTCTTCCTAAATCTTACTTGAAGCACTCTTTGTTCACTTGCTCTCACTTTGCTTTGGATTCAAATGATGAATTTACACGGTTTCCTCTCAATTTTTCCTTTCTCCTCTTTCTTCCTCTCCTTGGTCGGCCATTACTCTAGGAATTTCTAGAGATTTCTTGTTATTTATAATTATGTTCTTTCCTTATTCGCATCTTACCCCCTCATATTTACTTCTATTTTCACATTGACCCCACCATTCCTTTTATTAATCCATTGACCCCCACTACTTCTCTTTCTCTTTACTAACTCCTTACTCCTTTATTATTGTTTTCAATTTCACCCCTTGTCACATGTGTGCGGCGTCGCGGCGATTATTCCACTTCAATCTAAAATGTATCTATCTATCTTTATCTGGCAAATATGGGGGAGACAAGAAACTCTTGTCGTTTATCGGTGGAAAATAGAATGGGAGTCGCCACCTAGTATTTTGGTCACTAGGTGATGTGCCGTGAATGATTCGAAAATTAGCTACAATGAATCTGACGAAAATGGATGAAGGATGGGTCTGGTTGTGTGTCTTTCTTTTGGTGTTTAGGCTGGATTATAGTGATTTTAAGGTAAATAAAAAGGGGGATAGACTAGAATGATACTTTGATAACTCGATCTGGACGCCACAAAGATCAATCTAGGATTTCGATGCCACACTCATTGTGATTAAAGAGTGATAAGTCAGGTAAGGTTCTTCACAAAATCAATTTGGAAGAACAACTCGTAATTCTGTGAATTAAGTTTCAAATATTGGCCAAAAGTGCTTTATTACATATTCTGATACTATATTTATAACTGGAACATCCCTCCAAAGTT
>Ga0325404_1002319_pt1 | contig 20364 bp, 4 predicted proteins | sample PopdelMetagenome_18_FD_205664 | JGI IMG/M metagenome (GOLD analysis project Ga0325404, IMG submission 205664) | Populus deltoides microbial communities from Bellville, Georgia, United States - Xylem-Control-R1 | ecosystem: Host-associated > Plants > Phyllosphere > Stem > Wood/Secondary xylem... | reverse complement strand
ATTATAATGTTATTTGTTAATGTGTATAAAAAATATATTTTGTTGTCATGTCTGATATTTATTCTATTTTTTATTAATTTCAGATGTTAATTTTCACTAAAAATAAAATTTATTCAAATTAATTAGGATGATAAATAGCACAAACTATTTATTTTTTTGTCAGATTATTGGTATTAATTATTCTTTAATTTATCCTCACACTCATAAATAAAATTACACCCTCATAAATAAAATGACACTGTAGAACGTCCTGATAGGAATATATATATATATTTTTTTTATGTAAAAGGTACACTCAAGAACTCAGAGGAGGGCAAAAGTGCAGTGAGAAGGACCTCGAACAGATCATGACTTTCACCAATCAGGTGGTTTTCATGTTCAAATCACAGAACGTTTGTCTAATTTGAGGTAATGATGGGCACTCCCCTATAGATGCATGCACGCCGGCCGTTGTTTAAGCATGATGAACACAGCTATTCAAGCAAAAACAAAGTAGTATTGTAGCTAGAAATAATTAACCTCCACTCAGAAGAAAAGGCGTTGTGGCTATTCAATATTTTGTCTGAGTTGCCAATTATGATTCACGCGGAGAAACTAAGGGAGTAGTTGGAGGATCATGCATGGCTCCGTTCAAAGAGAGAATTTAAGAACAGCATCACTGTGGAGACTTTCTAGCTACATTCATGGAGCTCCATGATTACATCTCATGGCTGATTTGGCACGTAGTTTTTTTTGCTCTGTTTATCTTTTTGTTTTAAAAATATATTTTTTATGTTTTCCATCAAATTAATATTTTTTGATATTTTCAGGTCATTTTGATATATTAATATTAAAAATAATTTTAAAAAATTAAAATAATATTATTTTAATATATTTTTAAGTAAAAAATATTTTAATAAATAAATGCAATCATACTTTCAAACATCTCTTAAAAATTTTAATGACAATAAGCGATTTCTCCCTTAAAGTGTAGTATATGATTCTATATACTGTTAATTTTACACTTAACTATGGAATTTAATGTAAATATTGATAGAATGAGAAATATAGACGGTAAAAGGATAACAAAGAAGCGGAAGTGAGAAAATTAACTGAAAATAGTTGAAAACAACCACTAGAAATTAGTCGAATTGAATTGTTTTTGATAGTTTTGGTTATTTGAATATTAAAAAAAATTGATTCAATTTTGTTTTAATTTTAGATTTTAGAAATTGAAAACCCAAATCAAATTGAAACAACCTATTATAAATTAAAAGGTCAGATAAATCAAAATTGATAAAAAAAACCAGATAAAGACTTATTTATTTAAATTATATTTATTTAATTTTAATGAATATAGAATTGAACTCATCGGTCCGGTTTTTTCATCTGGTTTGGTTTTTTTTTTCTTCACTAAAACCACACTATTTAGCTTTTTAGAAGGTAAATTAACATATAATAAAACCCATTTTTATATTGGAATTGTCCCCTACATATTTAACAGATTGATGCCCCCTATTTTCTTGCACTTAAGCAATTGGTTCTTGGAAATTCAATGAATGTATGCCCCTTTGTTATTCAAAGGAGAAGGAAATTTCAATTAATTTGACCAAATATGCAACCGGCCAAATTTTTTGTTTTGAGCGGAAAAAAAAAAACAAAAACAAATATATATTACCGAATATAAACATGTTTCATATGTATCAATTTTTCTATTCTAAATATTGAGATTTATCCGCATTGAATAATACAACGATTCGATGGAGTTTTTCTTTACTTGTTTTTTTCAATTACGCAGGAGAGAAGTACTGATGTTACGTATAATTCTACTCAGCCATTTAGAATTAAAATAATCAACGTATCAATTAACAAAATCTGAGAATAGATCATCAATTCCTTATTATCGTTTCTATAATTTTTTAAATAATAATTAAACAAAATCTATGGTATGGAACTTGATTGGAATCTTGTAACGCGGGTCCTAGTATGTAATAAATAAATAAATAATAACCAAAATGCTCTCATAGTAACAGCTTAACATCAAATGATTTACTTTTTTATAATCTTAGGTCTTATCTTTATAATTGATAATCATTAAAGATTTATATGGTCCGTTAATTTTAAAATTTATAAAATTAGTTGAGATAAAAAATAATAATAAAAAATAATAATTAATTAATACTTCCATGTTCATTATTGCTTCGAAGACCCTACTTGACACGTACACAGGAAAGGGACTTTAAGGAAATTTCATGAACGGTCGACCTCTAATAAAATGTAAGTTATTGATCTGACATCCACTGGACTTTGAAATATTCACATGCTAAAGATTGTTTTTTTTTAATTATTTTTATTTAAAAATATATTAAAATAATATATATAATTTTTATTTTTTAAAATTTGCATATTAAAATAATTTTAAAATATAAAAACATTATTTTGAAGTTAAAAAAATTTCAAATAAAAAATAGAACCGTAATAGTAAACATATCATTAATAAGTTAGGCTAGTATTTTGGGAAGCAAGGATAATAATATGATAAAATTATCTCCTTCTCTCTCAATTTTTTTTTTAAATATGAAATAATTTTGCTAATTACTTTTTATAATATTATAAATTTTGCTTGAGAATGAAAGAAGTATCAATAATCTAAAAATAATCTCAATAATATTGATCATTTTATCATTCAGTATTTTGTTCACTTAAAATGGGAAATGTGAAAAATTGATAATATAATTTTAATTTGATTTTCAATTTACCAATTTACCAACATCTTAACTTTAAATTTGAACTTCCAAAAAAAAAATAAAATTAAAGCTTCTATAAATGAGTAAAATAATAATCTAAATTCTGTAATAAACCAATCAGAATTCTTAACTATATATTATTTGATTAATTATCCATCATATAATAATTTGTTTTTTCCTAATCACTTCTTTCATTTATTAATAAGCCTAAACAATTCCAAAGCAACCCATGGCAGCGCTTCATTTGCTATCACACCTTTTCCGTAACCCACACACGTGCTCTTCATTTACTCGCTAAAGTTCACCAAGTCAGCTTTCCTCACCTGCCTTGCGCCCTAGTCGCCACCCACCACCCGCCACCTACTGCTAATCTAGATAAACTTCGCTACAATGAGATAAAGCCACGTGATAGTCGCGAATTCATTACTGAACGTGAAGTACAATTGCAAAACGTGAAGCAAAAATGTTTTAGATCACGTATCCATGGTATAAATAAATAAATAAATAAATAAATAACAGCACAATTATACAAAAATACGACGACTTTTAACTCTCCTTCTTTTCCCTATCTTTTTAATAAACTATAATCAGAAATATTTATGTCACAAATAACGATTTATTTTTATTTTAAACTTATCCTATTATAATTAAATTCCTATTTCTTCTTAAAAAAGTATGAAAAACTTTATATTTTGTATCGTAATTTGTGGAATCAAAATATGATTAGAATGGATTTTGAATTTAGATTTTCTCAATTTAATCTTATAAATTAAAAAATTAAAAAAACCGATTGTATGTAAAAATTTAAAAATTTAATCTAATTAATTATTTTTATCAAAACAACCATTTTTTAACAAGTTATTGACCTAGCCAAGATTGTATTAAATTAAAAAAAAATCATTAAAAACTCAGTTAAGTTAACCTAACCAAGATTATATTAAATTAAAAAAATAATTAAAAACCCAGTCAAGTTAAACAGTTATATTAAATTAATATTTAATTTAATTTAATTAAAAATATTAATCAATCCAAGAAACGTTTAATAACTGTATAAAAAACTAGCTAAATATATGCATAGTAAAATATTTATTTTCCTTTGTCAATTGGCGAGCACGGGAAAAAAAAAAAAAAAAAAAGAGGTTGCTTAACGCCACCCCAAGGCAAGACCCCCAAACTCTCCCACGCAACCAACGACGAAACAAACCTCCCACCACCATAAGTACTCCATACAACTATCTCTGTTTTTCTCTCTCTAACGAACCCCTCACTTTCCGATTTTTTCTCTTTCTCTCTCCTACCCAAACTCCCACGCAGCTAAACCTCCCAACAGACAAAAACTAACTCCTCTTTATCTCACAATGAACTCCCCCCCCTCCTCCTGCTCCTCCGCACTCACTCACTCCACCTCTTCTTCCAACACCGACACGCCACCCTCCCCCTCCGCCGCAGTCTGCCGTGCGCTACTATTAATCCAATCTGATGATTTGAGTTTGAAAATAGAAGCGGCGAAGGAGATAAGAAGGTTAACCAAAACTTCTCAGAGGTGCAGGAGGCAGTTAGCTGATGCTGTTAAGCCACTGGTTTGTATGTTACGAGTTGGTGATGATGACTCCGTTGAGAAGGAGTCGGCTCTCTTGGCTTTGCTTAATCTTGCTGTAAAAGATGAGAAGTATGTGATCCTTATCTTTCTCTATCTTTGTGTGTGATTTTTTGGGCAGTTTTGTAATTAAGTGGGCTCTTAGTGATTTTTCTGTAAATTTCCTCTGTCATGTGGTTTCTGGAATTTTTTTTTTGATTGGATTGTGTGTGTTTTTTCAATTACTTTTAAGGTTTAGGTTTTTTTTTGAAATTTCTGATTTTTTTTGTTATTTTTAATTTTATTTTTATCAAAATAAGTTTCTCGTTGTTTTTCTATTTTTTGTGGGTCTGTTTACTAATTAATTGGATTTACGGGGGTTTGTTGCAATTTGTAGAAATAGGGATTTTTTTTATACCTTGCAGTGGTTAAATTTACATTTTACAAGAGTCAAGGTGAAACTTGTTTAAAATTTTATGAATTTTTCTTTGAATTGTGAAAAATTGATGCTTTTTTCTAGAATTAATTCAATTATTAAGTCTGATGAGGGTTTAGCATCTAGATTCTGTTTTGTCTTTAATTTGGAATTATGAGGATTTTGTTGTGAAATTTGAAGCTTACAAATCGATGAGGGCTTAGGTGAAATAATTTTTTGTTTAGGGTATTGTTGTAGAATTATCAAAAAAATTGATTGCTGTTTGTGGGGATTTTGATAAAGATTGGTTCTTTGCTTGAAGTTGAAGATGGGATGGTGACCCTGTTTCACTTTCTTTAACTTTTAAGATAAGATTTTCCTTGGATTCCTCAATTTTTGATGTCCAAAAATCTATGTAGGTACTGTAAGCATAAAGAATCTATTCTTTTTCTTTGGTTGCCTTTCTTCTCTCTTTTGCATTTGATTGGTTACTTTGGATTACTGGGACTACTTTGACATTTGGGATATTAGTTTATCCAATTCGAGGAAGTTAGTTTATTTTGCTTTACGGGATATTGTAGAAGGAGGACTATAACATGTGGAAAGAAAAGGGCCAAATTAAAAAATGGTAATTTTTGTACAATAATATATTTTTAAAAAATATATTATTTTCTGATTGTTGAATGATATAATATGTTTGTAATAGTGCTTAGATATTTATTTGTTGGCGGGTTTAGAATTTGTTGGTGGAATTATTAATGAATGAAGGCTTTAGAAAGAATTTGATACTTTTATGGTTGGAAATTAAAAGCTATTTGATTGGAGGGGGTGGTGGTTTTTGATTCACATGTTGATCTTTATCTTTTTTGCCTTTTCACTTTTTCTCTTATCTTCTTTATGAAGTTATCATATGATAATTATGGGTTCTTGGTTTGGTGGTGGGTGAGGGGGAGGTTGCATAACTTCTTGGAGAGGGAAACTTATGTTCTCTTTCTTTCTTTCTTTTTTCGAAGTGTTTCCCTTTCTGCATGTGCCAATCTTTATTAGTAAAGACTGCTGGTGTTACTCTTTTATAATCCTAATTGAGATTTATCTTCTTACTTTGAGGATATGTTGAATATATTGGCTTTGGTGTAATATGAGGAGGGAAAGGTGAATAAACTATCTGAATGAATTTAATTGTGGACTTAATTACCTCTTGGGAGTTGATGTGAGAAAAAAGGAGAAAAAAGGATAAATTTCTCCAGGAGAGAGAGCTTGGTTCTTATGCATGCTTTGTCCTTGTACTTTTCTAGTGTAGTCAGCCTTCTTAATGAGCCTGTATTCTGCAAGATTTTCTGCGATAGGATATTGATACCATTTGGTTCTTATGCATGCTTCGTCATTTCACTGGTTGTTTAGCACTTGGATTGGTAGATATCATTAGCAATTGGACTTATGCTGCTGCCTTTTGAGTTTGAACAAGGAAACTCATACATTATGGCTACCATTTAACATGTTCCCCATCTTGTCTTGGGATCTAAAAGGTCTGTTTTGGTTGGCTCTGTGTTCATAGGGCTCTTATTCTGCTACACCTTGATTATGCTTGAAACAAACTCAAATTCATTTGGAGTCTTTGCAAATGAGATACATGCAAGTGATGGTATAGGAGTAAGGTTGTTTACACCTTGATTATGCTTGAAACAAACTCAAATTCATTTGGTTAAGGTACACTAGTTTACAATTACAATTTTAACCTTTTCCTGTTGTATTCTTTTTCTCCACATGAATGTTTTCATGGTTTTGCTTCGTGTTTTGTATGACGTACTTTGTGACAATGTCTTCAAGGTTGAAGCTATTTGTAATGTATGATTTTTATTTTGGTAACAGATTCGTTATTAATTCGGTGATTGATTGTTTACTTTCTATATTTCTCTGCCTTATCTTGCAGGAACAAAATCAGCATTGTGGAAGCTGGAGCTTTAGAATCCATAATTAGCTTCCTTCAGTCACAAAATTCAATCTTGCAGGAGTATGCAACTGCATCTCTTCTCACTCTATCTGCCTCTACCATTAACAAGCCAGTTATAAGTGCTTGTGGTGCCATTCCTCTCCTTGTTGAAATCCTCAGAAATGGCATCACACAAGCCAAAGTGGATGCTGTAATGGCACTTTCGAATCTTTCAACACGCTCCGATAATCTTGACATAATTCTCAAAACAAATCCAATCCCTTCCATAGTTAGTTTACTAAAAACCTGTAAAAAATCTTCAAAAACAGCAGAAAAATGCTGTGCTCTCATAGAATCTTTAGTTGGTTTTGACGAAGGTAGAATTGCATTAACATCTGAAGAAGGTGGAATCCTAGCTGTTATTGAAGTGCTTGAAAATGGGTCTCTCCAAAGTCGAGAGCATGCAGTTGGGGCATTGCTAACCTTGTGTCAGAGTGATCGTTGTACATATAGAGAACCAATTCTCAGAGAAGGTGTGATCCCTGGACTACTTGAGCTTACTGTTCAAGGAACACCCAAGTCTCAGTCAAAAGCTCAAACACTGTTACGCTTGCTGAGAGACACTCCATACCCTAGATCTGAACTTCAACCAGACACATTAGAGAACATTGTGTGCAACATCATCTCCCAGATAGATGGAGATGAACAATCTGGTAAAGCAAAGAAGATGCTTGCTGAGATGGTGCAAGTTAGCATGGAACAGAGCTTGAGACATCTACAACAAAGGGCTTTGGTATGTACACCTACGCCAAATGACCTTCCTATCAGTAGTTGCACTTCTGAAGTATCTTCAAAATGATTGTTTTGGCCAACAGTTTTTTACTTCTTTACTTGTGGGGTTCGTGAGACAAGTTTTCCTCGTAGAAAAGAGGGGGAAAAAGTATAGTGAAGAATGCCAGTCCAGGCCGTTGTCTAGGTATCAGGTGACTGGTGAGTGTCAATAATCTGGAAGCTGTATGACGTTGAAAAATATAGTTTTGTAGTTTCAAAATCAAAGAAACTTGGCTTGTATAGTTACTATTGTACCGAATGTTATACAATCAGTACAGTTTCCTCTCCCTTCTATTTTTGAGCTTTGTCCTGATTTTCTGATCTAATCCTCTGTATTAATGATTTGGGTAGACCTGAAATCAAACCATGTGTCTGACCAAGAATAGAATTTCTTGATGATGACATTGAGACTGGTAGCCGACTAGGGTGACTTATTATTCAAGATTCATGGACATGATGTCAACGTCAATCCAGTGCATGTTAAATTGATCTTTGCTTCTGTTTGTTCCAAAAATTTCTTGACTCGATTCCTCTGGCTTCTTGGTTTGTTCAAGAATTTTTGGAATCGTGGTAACATGATTTCTTGACAAGTTAGGTAAGATAGGGAAAGTAACCTGCTAGGAATCATGGAGGGGGAGAATCCTACTGAAAGCGTTGAATGGTTATTACCTGTCTATACCTAATAAAGCAGTCATATCACTTATAACAGCTCCTTTGTTTTCTTCGATTTTGGGTTGTTGGATGCAAGTTTGAATCAGAACCTGCCATTTTGTTAGCAAATTAACTAGCATCATAATTACGGCTTACTTCCATGGTTACATTTCTTATCAAGAGGAATGCCAAAGGCAGTTTACCTTCGCAGTCTTACCTTGGACTTCCAGCTCTCTCCTAGCAACTCAAGTCTCAAGTCCAGTACACTGCCTTGCCGAGCTCTCCTTGGATTTTTTATGATAACAAAACCAGGAGGTACTGTTATCACTAACAAATTTGAGTGTGCGGGCCTTCTTTTGGACAGAATCAACAAATTCATTTGAGTTATGGACTGGAAGCAAGTGTGAGGCTGCCCTTTCAAGCGCACCCTCTTAGAAAGGGGAAAAAAAATCCCAACAAATACCAAAGGCTGTATGCTTGCCTATATTCACTACTGTCAGTCATCTTGATTCTCTCCTTCAAGACCAGACCAAAACTTTAAACTTCAATTGAGATCAATTGAGCCATACTTTCATACTTTACCCCAATTACTTGAATGAAAGAGAGATACTCTTTAAAAGGAAGAAATTTGTAGGAGCTTGAATACTTGTAACTGGTATACCACTATTGTGCCAAATACAAGGACCAGACTGCCTGAAGTGTATTTACCAGAAAATAAGTAAACGATGTAAGAAAATTAGAGTAGTTTTATATCTGTTTCTATCTCTTGCTTATTATATAAAAAAAAAAAACTAAAAAAATTAGTAAAACACCGTGACCCAAGACATATTTAATTGTTTATTAAAAGAGTAAAATAATATTTATGTTTTTATAAAAAAACTAAACAAGCTTGCAATTGAGGGTAAATCCGTCTTTTTCTAGAAGATCTATTTGACATTGCAAAATTTATTGGGACAAATTGTTTGGTGCAATTTTTTAATACACAGAAATGACTTTTTTTTAGGTAAATCCATCTTTTTCTAAGAGATCCATTAAACATTACAAAATTGATGGTTTCATTCTTTGGTTCTTTGATACTATTAATGCTAATTTTAATTATATAATTAGATTTACTAATTTGCCCTTAATTCAAATAAAGCATAAGGAAAAAAAAAACTAAAATAACCTTTGATTCATTCTTTAATTTTTTTTATATATATATTTTTACTTTGAGGACAATGAAGTAATTGTATTACTTGTAAATTAACTCACATGCTACAATAAAAGAATTATTCCTTTTAGAGTGTTTTTTTATATATATAAGAAGATGCACTTCTACTTATGATTTTATTGGGGAGTTTTGAAAATAAAAGAAGAAGAAAGAAAATACTATATATATATAGTTTTGATTATCAAATACACAACTAGTAAACTATATATATTTATTGATGAGACTACGGGTCTCGGGCATCTAGAAAAATTACTGAGCCTATCGTTGACAGGTGATTTGGCCGAGGCCCTAGTCATTAATATACTTGCATGTTTCTGAGTCTTCAAGTGATACTATATTAACCATTAATTATTATTGTCCTCTGCCTGAAAGTGAGTTATTGACGAGTTATTGAGGTTTTCTTGTTCATACAACATTTCTTTGTTGGGTTTATTCCTTGATTCTCTCTGTATATATATTCTTTGATTCTCTTTTTATATATTATGTATATGAGAAGAGCATAGTTGTTAAAATGGGCTTGATCCCCTAAAAGGTTAAAAAAGAAAATTCAACATTTTAAACTTAACTAGGTTAAATTTTTAATTAAATCAAACAAGATATTAACTTAGTAATCAGGTTTTTAGTAATTTAGTAGGCTCAGTCAAACCTAATTTAAGCTTGATCAGATCAACGCTAAAAAAAGTATATATTATTTTTTGTTTTAATAAAAATAATTTATTTAAATTTATCATGTGACTTGTAGTTTGATCAAATAACTTGTTAATCAGTTTTACAATTACGAGGAGAGGTAACAGGGGGAAAGAATGAATGAATGATAAAGGCAGTGTCTATCTAGCCTGGGTATTTGTTAAACGTTAGTGATAGTTGTTTAGGTGTTTTTTAGTGTTTAAGAATCTGCATTATCTGTCTAGTACAACTGATTTTATGACATATTAATATTTATATGAATTTAGCGCAGAAATGAAGTGGGGGTGTGAATTATCTTTGTAAGCATATTAATATGTTTAATTCTTATATTTATATTTATATTGATTTTGTAATTAATTAATGAACTAGTTATTAGCATATGCATTTTGCTCTCATATCCAGCTAATAAAGCCCTACTGAAAATTAAATGACATAAATCATCTTGGCTTTGGCAGATCACTAAATTATTTCAAAAAGTGGTTCTTTTTTATATTTATTAAAAAACAATAACTTTTTTTTTTACAAAGAAAAGGTTTAAAAGTTATGAAAAATATGGATAAATTTAAGGAAGTTGGTAAGAATTTAATTCATTAAACAATATCAAACATGATTCAACATTCATTTAAATGGAAAAAAAAGAAGAATTAACTAATGTTAATGTCTCATTCCTCCAATATAGTACTTAAAGTCTCCAATAATAATATTCCATAATATTTAACTATAAAAGAAGATGCACTTCTAGTTATGATTTTTATTCGGAAGTTTTGAAAAGAAAGAAAGAAAACACCATACAACATACACAGCCATTAAACTATACATGTAGAGTCGGGGTCTTAGGTCATTAAAAAAATTGACGAGTTTCATAAATAAATGGTGAGGCTTAGGCCCTAGTGATTAGGAGCTTGGGCTAGTCTAGAGATATATATTAGGATTATTCTTTGGATGATGTTGGCTATTTTTTGAAATAAGTAGAAAGGTTGGGCAAACTAGGAATGAATATCGGTGAAACTGAATTCTCTTGATAGACTTGCAAAATAACTCTCTTGCTAAAGCAAGGGGGCCTTCAAAGCTAAAGCCATTAACAATTAAGGAATGAAGATGTTAGTAATTGTAACAAAACTTGAAATTTGCTCCATAGAATCATGAGTTTTTTAGCGGTAGAGTGATGAGCTTTAAGTGTGATTGGGTTTTTAGGTCTATATTCTCTAGCAAAATAAACTCTTTCTAAGGTCCAGGAAACCCTCAAATGCTTAAATTATCAAGGTAAAGGGAAGTAAAGTGGGCATAAATGTTATGTGTTGTATGCAAAAGAGGAATTAACCTGGTAAAGATATAGGAAATAAAAGTAGCAAAGAAGAATGTTTTTCTTTTTCCTTTTTTCATCCTCTTTCTTCTTCATTGTTATTGTTAGAGAATAATATATATCATATCCTGAGACCTCACCTGACAACTTAAGGTATTGGGTTAAGATGGTTCTTTGACATGGTATCAGAGATTTAATGACTAAGTGGTCAAGAGTTCAAATCTCACCACCCTCATTTATTTGATAAAAATCAAGCATGTACAAGTTTCAAACCCAAATAGCTTTCACTTGAGAGGGTGTGTTAGAAAATAATATAAATTATATCCTGAGACCTTACCTAACAACTTAATTTATTGGGTTGAAATGGTTCTTCGACAGTTATAGGATTTATATACTAGTTTCTTTCTCTAATTCTTGCATGGAAAGGGGGTAAAATGGGGATAAAACCTTTATCATTCATTAGAGATAATCATGTAAGATGATTGACGTTAGGTTATTTCACAATGTACAAAAGTGCATGCTTAGGGGATAGGTCTAGGCAAAACATCCTTTGATGGTATTGAAATGTTCCTTACTTGGTGGGGTTCTTAGATAAATGTTGCTAAGTTGTAGACATGTACTAGGCTAGAACTTCTAGGTTGCATGATTCATAGGCTCGAGCATGAAAGTTCCAGGCCCAGCTGGGATGACACATACTTAGGCCAAATGAACTTCTTAAAAAGTGGTTTTGTGGATCATTTTTCATGGAATTGGTAAAAGAGTGATCCCTGAACATATTTGGTGAAAATAGTGATTTAGAGTCTCTATATAAGCATAAAGGATTCATTATGAAGATTGGACCCTTGAGCCTAGGGTTGTTTATTTTAGGTCCTTTAGTTGTCCCTTCCCCTAAGTCTTTATTATCTTTATTGTCGAAACAATGAAAAGACTTGAGCATAGAAGATTGACATTGTGCATTTTTCAAGTTCATAGAGGCTTGGCTCATTGAAATTTAAAGATGCATAACACGAGTCCATAGAAAGGGAGAAGCAAAATGTTGGTTTTTTTTAAACAAATTTACATAGTTGAAAAGAGATATGCCATTTGTCTAATTCATGGGTCGTAGCTAAAAAAAATACATCAAATTTAATTTATAAAGGGCAGACATATATAAAGACAAAGTTGCTCATTTTCTTCATTTTTTCAAAAGATCAAGTTGCTTCCTTTTGTTTGAGTTCTTAAAGACATAAACCACTTTGTGGTATTGCTTAGAGAACCCTTGCAAAGAATTATTAGGTTTTGATTGGATTCAAGATTTTAGAACGGGTCTTGGTTAGTGGGTACTATTAGCGTTCAACTATTCATATATAAAATGTTACTTTTTTCTAAGATTTTATTAGGTTATAGAATGGTGTAATTAACAAGTAGATATGAGATTTCACAAGTAGAGGAGCTTTTATTGGTTTGGTTTTGGATCCCTTGGTTAAAGTGATGGAATAATTGAAGGTCTTGGTCATAGAAAGATGACATAAATGGTGGATAGTTATAATATGGAGTTTAGGATCCAAATCTTGAGCACTTGTTGGTAGTTAAAGAACTAGCCAAATCTAGTATAAACTTGATCAGGGCAAAGCTAAGAAAGAAATGAAACATTATCATTTTAATAAAAATAAATAACTTGAATTTATCCTATGATCACTCCACGACCAAAAACTTGAAAATTATGATTTGCTTGGTATATATTTGACAACATTCTTGAGTAGGAGGGGACCAAAAACTTAATGTGAGGCTTATGCTGGACAAAGCTTCTTAGGTCCTAGGATTTAGTGTTGCTAGTCTATTAACTTTGTTAAGGCCCAATCCCCAGTGAATGCAAGCTTTATAATTTTTAATTTACCAGCAGGCAGGCATTCTTGACATGGTGAGTATTGGTTCAAACAATTTAGCTTGGACTAGAAAAATTCAACCAAATTTAATTGAATTGAATAACTAAACCAAACTTGTTAACTTGTTTCGTCTCGATTTTATATTTTTTTAAAACCGAATAAGTCCAATTTAATTAGCTGGACTTTTATTCTTTTATAATTAATGAGTTTTTTTTTTAATTTAGTTTTGTTTAGTTAGTTTTTTCTTTTTTTTTAAAAAAAAAAGAAGGTAAATTGAATCAATTTTATTTAATGTTTTAACTGAAATTATCTAAAAAAATCAAAAAATCATTTGATTCAGTTAATTTTGGATAACTTGATTAATTTATCCCCACCTAATTAATACAAAATTAAGAAAACAATCCAAAATGCTAGAAAAATCAAGTTGCTAGGTTTTTCAATTACAATGAAGAAACACGTATGTAATCATAAACAAAAATTACAGTCAACAATATATAACTATTAAAATGAAATATTAAATTAAATACATATGTTATAGTGCAGAACTCCTTTTAACAGTTTTCTACCCAATCCATATTTTATTGGGGAGATCAACAGATACATTAGTACAAGGAACGGAATTAAGAAAAGCTGAGGGCCCAAAATAAACTAAACAGCAGCAGAGTAAAGTAGCAATCCAATTTTTCGACAGAAATAACCTTATAGATTTTAATGTAGTATCGATATATCAACTTTAACTCAATAAAAATATATGGGTTTGATCTACTTGCTGCTTATTACTATTACTTGCAACACTACAAATATATGGGTTTGAATGACTAACAACTTCAAAATATTTGAAGGCAAATCACCTACTTTCAATGTTGATATAAACAGTGAAAGCAGGATTGTTTTTCTTTATTGATTTTTTTTAAAAAAATATATATTTTCCAGATTGATTTTGAATTTATCTTGATAATTTGTTTTGAATTGTTTTTTTTATAAGATTATTATAGTCTCAAATAAACATCATGAAATTTAGTTAAACTTAATTTTGTGAGCATCTATTTTTGTTATCAAGTAATTATGTGAAAAATATATTTTTTAAAAAATGTTATTAAACCTAGTGTAGTCCATGACCCGGATTATGAGTTTGAAGAGTTAGACCGCAAATCTCGAGTCGATCCAATATGTTATCGTCTCAATATTAAAAAAAAATATATATTATCTTGAATTTTTTAAAAAAGTCAATTCATGTTTTCACATGTCATCCGGGTAAATTTTGGTCCCTTCAAGTCGACTGAGTCACATCGGGGAAAAAATAGGTTTTTAAAAATAAAGTTATTAAATCTAGTGGAATCTATGACCTAGGTCACGGAATTGAGTTAAACTATGAAGCCTAAGTTGATATACTATGTGGTCGTCTCAATATTAAAGCAGATATATCATCTTGAAACTTTTTCAAAGTTAATCCATGTTTTTCCACGTCATCCAGGTAGACTTTGGACTCGTTAAGTCAACCGTGTCACATCATAGAAAAAATATTTTCAAAAAATAGAGTTATTAAACCTAGTGAAGTTCATGATTTAGATCATAAGTTTAAAAAGTTAAGCTGCAAATTCTGGGTCGATCTTGTCGCACCCAACATCACGGTGACCTTTATGTTTTAAGGAGGAAAAACAGATATCTAACATCTTGTTATTTAGAGAGGAAACGTCTTATTTGAGGAGTCGTTACCTAATATTATGGTTACTAGAAGCCCATATTGGTCAACAGAGATTCTATGGTATGAGACTAATAACGCAAAAGGAAAGATATTATCACTCTTTAAATGTCCTACCTGAGGTAGATTGCATTGCTGATTTTGTCTTAAATTGCTAATAATTTGTTGTATTATGCTTTTGATAGTCTGCCTATAATATTCCTGACTCTGGTGCCAATGAATATTCAACTACAAATATTTTCAACTCTAACGTTGATAAATATTACATAAAAAAAGGTAATGTATCATTGACTTTGACGTCTATGAATATTGATGATTCAAAATAATTCTCAATTCTATTGTCAATATTCCTAACATTGATGTTAGTGAATACCGAGAGTATTTCTAATTTTGGCATTAGTGAATACGAATGTCCCAGACACTGGCGTCAGTACATAAACAAGTAAAATTTGAATTGAAAGAAAAATATTTTTTTTTGTATTTTTGTAATGAGGGAGCATTTTTTTTTTTTTACTTCCAAGAAAAAAGAAAAGAAAAGATAGGTATATTTATACCATATTTATATTTTTACAGTATAAATTTGCAACCCAATACTAAGTAAAGTCATAAAAAAAACGTGTGAGGGACTCATAAATAAATTCAAGAGGGTCCCTGAATTTTTTCAAAATTTTCTGATATCTTTAATTTGGCTCAATATTAAAATAGAGAAGAGTAAAAAAAGGGAAAAGGCATAAGGGTGTGTTTGTCAAACACACCCTTAGCCCAAAGAGTAGGCTGGATGGGCCTGTCAAAGAACCATCTCAACCTAATAGCTTAAGCTTTTAGATGAGGTCCAAATATATGATTTATATTATTCTCTAACACACCTCCTCAAGTGAAAGCCCTTTGAGCTTGAAACTTACACAGACTCACATTACCTTTTGCTTAATTTTTATCAAATAGGTGGGGATGGTGAGATTCGAACTCGTGATCACTTGGTTATCAAGGCTCTGATACCATGAACCCAATAAAACTACTTGCTGATGGATCAATTAATAGATTTAAAGCCAGATTAGTGGTAAAGGGCTTTAATCAAAAACCTGGATTAGACTACACTTAGACTTTCAATCTTGTAGTCAAACCGGTGACCATTCAAATAGTCTTATTTGTTGTCGTGATGCATGGTTAGCCTCTACGACAATTAGATGTTAATAATGTTTTTCTTCATGGTCATCTTACAGAAGAAGTATACATGACACAACCTCCTGGTTTTTGAGATCAATCAAAACCTGTTTATGTTTACTGCCTTAGAAAAGCAATTTATGGTCTTAAACAAGCACCACGTGCTTGGTACTTTGCCCTCAAACAAGCCCTACTGGAATTTGGTTTTTTTAATACTAAGTCTGATTCTTCATTATTTGTGTATGTTATTGAGTCAACTACTGCATATTTTCTGGTAATGTTGATGACTTAATTGTCACTGGCAATGACTCTTATTTGGTTGTAAGCATCGTACAAAAACTTGGGAAGAAATTATCTCTCAAAGACTTGGGACCTTTACTTTTCTTTCTTGGAATTGAGGTGATTCCTACCAAAAAATGGATTGTTTATCACTCAACATAAATATATTAGAGATCTTCTGGCCAAAACATGCATGGATAGATCCAAGGATGTCACCACTCTACTGTCAACTTCAGTCTTTTTGCAGTTAAATGATGGATCAACAGTTGTCGATCCCACCGAATATCGCCGGGTAATTGGTGCATTGCCACTGAATATCACCGGGTAATGTTGATGACTTAATTATCACTGGCAATGACTCTCATTTGGTTGTAAGCATTGTACAAAAACTTGGGAAGAAATTCTCTCTCAAAGACCTGGGATCCTTGCGTTTCTTTCTTGTAATTGAGGTGATTCCTAACAAAAATGGGTTGTTTCTCACTCAACATTAATACATTAGAGATCTTCTGGCCAAAACTTGCATGGATAGATCCAAGGATGTCACCATTCTACTGTCAACTTTGGTCTCTTTGCAGTTAAATGATGAATCAATAGTTGTTGATCCCATTGGATATCATTAGGTAATTGGTGCATTGCAATATCTTTCACTCACTCGACCCGATATCAGCTTCGCAGTCAACAAGCTATCACAAGTCATGCACTACCCTTCTACAAATCACTGGACTGCCACAAAACGGTTGTTACGTTACCTTAAAAACATAATTTTTCATGGCATCTCAATCCATAAAAATATTAGCCCACCTCTTACATGCTATTTAGATGCGGATTGGGTTGGAAACCTAGATAACTGAAGCTCTACCTCAGCTTAAACTTTTAGGTTGGGATGATTCTTTGACATGGTATCAGAGCCTTGATGATCAATTGGTCACAAGTTTGAATCTCACCACCCTTATTTATTTGATAAAAAATCAAACATATGGTAATGTAAACCTGTGCAAGTTTCAAAACCAAATAGGTTTCACTTAAGGGGTATGTTAGATAATAATATAAATTATATCTTGGGACCTCACCTATTAGCTTAAGTTATTAGGTTGGATGGTTATTTGACTAAATCATATTCTGGAACCTCACCTAAGAGTTTAAGTTATTGGGTTGAGATGATTTTTTGACAGGGCTCGGGGCCAGGCCCAACCTGGTTTCAACAGTTCTCTTTTTTTTTTTCTTAGGTTGGATCCAGTCCAGCCATTAATGGGCTTAATCCAGCCTACCCAGCTTGGTTGTGACCAAGCTGGCAATAACAACCAGGCAAACATGCGTGCGTTATAATTCATGTATGCTTGCACAGTGACAAGTTAATAAAATGCAAACAGGGGAGAAGAACTTACCTGGTATAGTTGTTGCTGGAGGCGAAGCTGATGGCGATGGTGCGTCTGGTCGATTGGGTGGCCCCTTTACAACGATCCTTCTCTGCTTCTCTCTCTTTCTTCTGTTGTTGGTTTTTTTTCATCTTTCTCCTCTCTGGCTTCCTCCCTATTCTCTGGTTTCTTCCTCCGTTTTCTTTTTTTTGTCTGTCTGGTTTTTGTTGTTTTCTGTTTTTCCCCTCTCTGGTTTTTGCGTTCTCTTCCTCTGCTTTCTGGGTTCCCTCCTTTTTTGTCTCTTCTCGGTTCTGTTTTTTTCTTTTTTTTGTGCTGGCCCTTCGCTAGCTTTTATAGGGCCAAAATACAAAATCCCATCATTATCTTCCTGGAGATGGTGATCTTGTATGAGGATAACTACTGCTTGGGTATGGTACAATTTTGGTGAAATAACAACACCAATAGTCCTGCCATTATTGGATTGTTGGAGCCGAGTCCTTCGTGTTAGAGGAGAGTCGTGAAGGTGAAGGAGACGGAAACAAACTGAGAGATTTGAAGGTGGCGATTTAGGCTTATAATTTGGGTTGGGTTTGATGAGAAGATTGGGTGTAACAAAGGCCATTAGGATGGCTTCTTTGGACAATCTCCCCTGCTTTAGAGGAAGGAGACGATGAAGAGGTTTTGGAATGACGCCGTTTTAGGCTGGAAAGGCTCATTCTACAATTTGCCCCCTGAAGTTCTAATGCCTTGCAATCAAGCCTTTATTTTTGAAAATCTCTTCTTTTTTTTAATTTCACCCCTGGATTAAATAGAATTGGACCCCTAGATTTCTGCCTCATTTACAAAATAGTCCTTAGTTTCAAATTTAATTAATTCAGTCCTTAATTGACCTCTCAAACTTTTAATTATTTCAAAATTACCCCTAGTAAAATCAATAAACCCCCTATAGTATCAGCGCCTATTCACTTCGGTCCCTAAAATTTAATTTCTTGTAATTTTTACCCAAATTGACCCTGAGCTTTGATATTTTTTCAATTAAACCCCTGATTGCATTAATTAAACTAATTCAATGTTTAATTAAGTCCTTAAACTTATCAATTCTTTCTATTTTTTGCCAAATTGACTTCCAATTTTATAATTTCATTCTTATTAGTTCCCTAAACTTTCAATTTGTGTTGCTTGATCCAATTTTCAAATTATTTTTTTTATTTTTTATATTATTATTTTTTGAAAATTCAAAATTAGGTTATGACAGCTGTCCATCTTTTATAATATTTACTATGCGAAGACATTTGAAAATTTCATTTTCTTTTGGCTTTGCGTTATAAATTTGTAAAGAAAAGTAGACATGGAAAAGAACTTTTATTTCTTTCAAAAAATCTTGAAAACTTTGAAAGTAGTAAATTGACAGATGACTTTCATTGAGAAATAGTGAAATCTAAAAATTAGTCATTTGAAAGACGGTTTACCTTGTTAATGAAAAATCCAAACATTTTTAAAAATAGTCTAATTATTCCAGGCGACTTGTCTATTGGTGAAAAATACAAGAATGTCTAAAAAATGATCTAATTGTTCCAGACGACCTGCCTATTTGATGTGAAAAATTCAAAGGTTTTTCAAAAGTGATCTAATTCTTATAGGCGACCTGTTCGTTAGTGAAAAACTTGAAAGTTTTTCAACATTGGTCTTATTGTAATGAATGACCTACTCAATTGAAAAGTACAAAGAATTTTTAGCTGACCTAATTCTCATGGGCGACCTTTCTACGTGAAAAAATACAAAACAATTTCGGTTAATCTAATTCGCATGGGCGACCTACCCGCTTGTGAAAAAATCTTGAAAGTTTTTCAACATTGGTCTCATTGTAATGGGTAGCCTACTCAGTTGAAAAATACAAAGATTTTTTAGCTAGCCTAATTTTCATGGGTGGCCTATCCAAGCGAAAAAATATAAAAATTTTACAGTTGGTCTAATTCTCATGAGTGACTTGCCCATTCGTGAAAAAAACTTGAAAGTTTTTCAACATTGATTTCATTGTAATGAATGACCTACACAATTATAAAAAAACAAAGATTTTTTAGTTAGTCTAATTCTTATAGGCGACCTGCCCATTGGTGAAAAACTTGAAAGTTTTTTGACATTGATCTCATTGTAATTGGTGACCTATCCAATTATGAAAAATACAAATATTTTTCAAAAGTAAAAAGTTTTTAGAAGTATTTTCAATGTTGGCCATTTCGAGGTGACATTTCTTTTGATGGATCCCATTGAGATTTTTTTTTATGAATAATATGCAAGAACACATTGTTCAATGATTTTGTGTTAGATGATATGTATGTATCTTTACCTGATTTGAAATATAGATCTTCTCTTCTCTTCAATCTCTTTGTTGCTTGATTGGTGAGGTCTGTTATTTTTGATCTTTTGATTTCTAGCCTATTCGAGTTGGCTTATATAGGTTTTTTTTTCAAGAATGTTTGTAATTTTACTTAGCTCAACGTTCCTGATGCCTAACACAATCCATTTACTTGTTGAAAATTCTATGTCTTATTGATCATTTTAAGATGATTATTTATTATTCCTTTTTATTACTAACAACCTTTAGTGTTGCTAATTATCCATTTACTTGCTGAAAATTCTTTGTCTTATTGATCATTTTATTATTCATTTACT
>Ga0325404_1002318_pt1 | contig 20370 bp, 10 predicted proteins | sample PopdelMetagenome_18_FD_205664 | JGI IMG/M metagenome (GOLD analysis project Ga0325404, IMG submission 205664) | Populus deltoides microbial communities from Bellville, Georgia, United States - Xylem-Control-R1 | ecosystem: Host-associated > Plants > Phyllosphere > Stem > Wood/Secondary xylem... | reverse complement strand
CGTAAGATAGCAATTTGTTCAAATGTATTCTTTTGCAACCCTAGTTTCTTCAAGTTTTCTCCTTGTACCCATATTATTGTGCTTGCCAACCTGAGAGGAAAATAATAATCATGGTTCTGGTTTCGGATATAATCGCCTTTGTGCCCATGTTATTCACGTCAGAGCATATATTAATCCATCTTTGTATATGGTTCATCCTATCAGCTGTGTTTTCATTATTAATATTTGAAAGCTTCTCTTGATTACATTGTTCGAGTATCGAAAAAATAATCTATTAAGAATGCATATAAAATATTTCTTGATTATTAAGAATGCATAAAATATTTGTTTTTTATAGAAAAAAATGGACCCCCAATTCAATCAATTATCATTCAAAAAAATAAAAAAATATTATCACATGTATTATCATTCAATCAATTAACGCTATCCTTTAATCTTACATTAACTTTAGACTTCTCAAGTTTGAGGTAATACAAGTATTATATATACAAAATAAAAAAGAAAAGTAAAATTGTAAAAACAAAAGGATGATGATTATCAAGCAAACTAAAACCCAAATTTTCATCTTCTTTTTTTTAATACAAGAAAACTAATAGAAAAATTATTCGGTTTGTATTCTATGACAATTTTTCTCAGTAGTTACAGTTTGATTAATACAAGATTTATAATAAAATAAAATAAAAATTCATGTGTAAATTATTCATCCTTGAGTCGTGCCGATTTCTTCTACAGTTTCATCAAAATGTTTTCACGACTAGTTTTCGCTCAAGTAATTGTCAAGCTCATATATAATGCCCTCAGATTCCAGTTTAAAAAATCACAAGCAATGATAGGAGAGTTGAGCATCCTACAAGTCGTCCCCATGTAAATTAAACAGCAATATCCCACAGATTAATTAAATACTAATTAGGTTTAAGCTGGATATTTGTGAAGGAATATAAATAAATCAAACCCTTCTGGGGTCATATGTTTGTGGAAGAGACCAGAAAACGAAAGCAGCTAGCTTATGATAGAAGGCGACGTTGCATGCAGTGTAAGCCCTCAGACAGAAACAGATAGCCCATTGGCCCACCTGTGATCCGCCATGCGCGTGTCTTTGTGGAAGCTATGGTTTAGGCTATTTTAGCCATAACATTCTCAGGAAAATTGGCCCTTCCTCCAACAATCTCTGTCTCGCACTCCACGCTTGTCTTTCGAAAATGTCCCGTGTACACACACGAGCCAAATTGAATGCTCTCTTTCAGAAAGCTACTGCCTGTTTCTTTCTTTTTTTTGTTTTTTTCCAAGCAAGCAATAATGTGTTAAAATAGGGAATTCTGTTGGGTATAGGCTGTATTATGTGCAGTGTTGGATCCGGAAATAAGAACTTCGAGGAGTTACAAAATCTTTTTTTCCTGGAAACAGCAATATGTTAAGCTTTTGGAGATTAAAATAAACTTTTTAAGGAAAAAAACAACCATATTTGCCAGTTTTTAGAGAAAGAGAGGTTGAATATGTGAGCAAATGTCGTTTAGGAGTAGAGGTTGGAATAAACTTTAAATTTGAAGGGATCAAGCTGGAAACTTAAAGGAAAAAAGGGACTAAATTAGATATATGTTTAAGTATTGAGGACAGACATTTTTATCCTTGGAGTCTGGATTCGTCGTTGATTGTGTGAGTGGGTAAATCTCCCGTGAATGCATAACATGTTGGTTTTACCAATGTAATTCACAAGATAAATGGTAATGAATCACAAACGGATTAGCCGTTTTTCTACAAATACATAAAAAAAAAAAACATGACTTGTTTTAGGTGGTGAAGTTTCAAGACACTAGAAGTAACTTTAACTTGTGTTTTTTTTTTTCATATATCCAACAACTTGCATTCAAATTCTTGTTATTATTATACAATATAAATATACTAAAAGAGCTCAGTATCTCTATTATTGTTTACAAAATACAGTAGATTGGAACAATATAATGGCAAAGCTGCCCTTACTATAAAGAGTTGCAAAGACTACAGGAAAAGAACGCGGTTATCTTTTCATTGGGATGCATTTGGTATTAAAGGGATGGTTTGAGAGAAAACGGTCAGTGCAAATTTTGATGGAGCATGGTGGACTACAGCCTCAGTCTGCAGACACCTAGCACTGGGCTACCATGTCATGGTCACTAGAGCCAAACCCAGGCAAGCAAGTCTGCAAGCCCACATGCCTGGGGTTTGCAGATCCCCTTGCCTGGGGTCTGCAACCACACACGATAGATTTGCAGACTCGTTCGCTTGGGTTTGCAGAACCGCTTGCCTAGGTCTCTTCTGACCCGCACCTGAATTATGCTGACCTCCCAGGGTTCCAAGCCCGTACGACTAGGTCTTTTAAAAAAATATTAAAAATTTAAGAACTTGGGCAGACAAGTTAAATATTATTATTAATATTATAAATATTATTAAAATTAAAATAAATATTATTACTATAAAAGAAATATAGATTTGATGTTAAGAGTAAAATCAATTATTGTTATTGTTGTTGTTGTCATTAACTTAGGTGTCGCAGGGGCGCAGATCCAAATCACTTGGGTCTTGCAACCCCACATAACCCAAGGCTCTAGGGTTCGGTATTCGGACCTATAAGTAATGTGTCTGTAATCAGACCAAGGCTAATGAATCCGCATCAAGACCTAATTCTCTTGGGTCCAGTATCAGGACCCAAGGCTAATGCATCCTGCATGGCACCCAATTGATAATGGGTCCAGATAATGTTTTTTTTTAAAAAAACAAATATTACTATAAAAACATGGGCTAAACAAGTTTAATATTATTATTAATATGATAAATATTATTATTTATATTATAAATATTATTTTTATTATAATTAAAAGTATTAATATTAAAAATATTATTATTTTTATTATAATTAATATTATTAATATAATAATTAATACATTTGTAAAAAATATTATTAATATTGAAAAACAATAATAAATTTGATTTGAAGGGTAAAATTAAGAATTATTATTACTATTGTTTTTATTGTTAATATCATTAATAATTTTTTTAAAAAAAAGTTATTATTACCATCAAAGAAAAATCATAAATTGTTTTTTAAAGATTAAATAATATAAAAACTTAGGCAGACAAGTTAAATATTATTATTAATATTATAAATATTATTAAATTCATTAATATTATTAAAATTAAAATAAATATTATTACTAATGAAAAAAAACATAGATTTGATTTTAAGGGTAAAATTAATAATTATTATTATTATTATTATTATTATTAACTTGGGTCAGGCATCCCCTTCCAGGCCTATGAACATTGAGGATGGAAAGGGGTGCCTCACCCAAGTTGCTTGGGTGTGTCAGGGGCGCAGACAAAAATCACTTTGGTTTTACAGCCCTGCCTGGCCCAATATTCTAAGGTCCGGAGTCTAGACCCAAAGTTGTTGGGTGGCATCCAATCCCAAGGTTAATGAGTCTGGCATGGGGACCCAAGGCTCTTGGATCCTACGTCCTTACCCAACTCTAATGGGTTCGGATTAATATTATTAGTAATATCATAAATATTATTAAATTTGAAATAAATTTTATTGCTATAAAAAAAATATAGATTTGATTTGAAGGGTAAAATCAATTATTATTATTATTATTATTATTATTATTATGATCTTGGGTTTGACATGTCCTTCCGGACCTAAGAAACTTGGAGATGGAAATGAGCAACTGATGCAAGTGGCTTTGGAGCAGCAGTGGCGCAGATCCAAGTCCCTTGGGTCTTGCAACCTCGCCTGGCCGAAGACACTTGGGTTCGGTGTCCGGACCCAAGTCTAATATTATTGTTGTTATTATTATTATTATTATTAACTTGGGTTAAGCATCCCCTTTCAGACCCAAGAACATTGGGGCTGGAAAGGGGTGCCTCACCCAAGTTGCTTGGGTGTGTCAGGGGCGTAGATAAAAATCACTTGGGTCTTACAGCCCCACCTGACCCAATATTCTAAGGTTCGGAGTCTAGACCCAAGGTTGTTGGGTGGCATCCAATCCCAAGGCTAATAGGTCCGGTATGGGGATCCAAGGCTCTTGGATCCTACATCCTTACCCAACTCTAATGGGTTCGGATCAATTTTATTAGTAATATCATAAATATTATTAAATTTAAAATAAATTTTATTGCTATCAAAAAAATTTAGATTTGATTTGAAGGGTAAAATCAATTATTATTATTATTATTATTATTATTATTAACAACAACTTGGGTTTGACATGTCCTTTCGGACCTAAGAAACTTGGAGATGGAAAGGAGCAACTGATGCAAGAGGCTTGGGAGTGGCAGTGATGTAGATCCAAGTCCCTTGGGTCTTGCAGCCTCGCCTGGCCGAAGACATTTGAGTTTGGTGTCCAAACCCAAGTCTAATAGGTTCAGATTGCAACCAAACCCAAGGCTCTTGGGTTTTTTATTTATTTGGGGGCCAAAGCTCTTCAGCCTGGTGTTGCAGCCAGACCCAAGGCTCTTGGGTCTTGGGTTTTTTTAATATAAATGTTGGTCTATTACATAATACAAGCCACCTAACTGGTTATGTCTAAAATACCACACGAAAAGTTGAGCATGAAGCGCTACTTTTAAGTGTATTTGGTATTATGATAATTTTTATAGTTGCAAGTAAAAAAAATAAGTTAAAAAATAGTTGTGATTTTAAAAATTCAGTTTTAAAAAAATGTGTTTGGTTAAAACTATTGTGATTTGGATTTTTACATAAAGAATAAATGGAAATTAAGTTATATGAATTAAAAGCAAGTTTTTAAGCTTCTATAAGATCAAGGTTTTAAATGTATTTATATATGGGGTCTTGTACAAAAATATACATAATAAGACTTTATTTATTAGTGTGAAAGACTTCTTATAATTTCTCTCAACATTTCTGTAAAAGAGAGAAGAGTTTATTTGTCTTGCTTTATTAAAATAAGTAGTATAATGATAAGAAGTGAGTTTAAAATCAAGTAATATGATTTATGTATGGGTTTAGGATGTAAGGAAGTGTTCCATGAGTAGTCACATAAAATGGAGAAGGATCTTTGATTATTTTAGAGATAAATGGTCATAAAGACCAAAGGACGGATCATAACCATTTGAGAATTTTCTTAGGGATACTGGAGATATAAAGAATTGAATGGTTTTATTGAAAAGTTTAAAATATGTAGATACAATTCTTGAAACTAATTCAAAGATTATTTGATATCAAGCAGATCATCAAATATGCAATCTTTCTTTCTTTCATGCTTAGGGTTTTTTTTTCAAAAAAACTTTTAAAGGCATGACAATTCTCAGTATTATGTCCATGTTCATGGTCATGGGGAAAGAGACAAAACTTATTAGAGATCCTTGTATTTGAGCCATTTTTCATAAGAGGTGGACTTTACATGAAGTCATTTCCCATAATGACGGTTAATATCTTAGCACATGTGGTGGTGAGAGGTATTGTAAGAAGCTCGAGAAATTTTAGGTAATCATAACATTCTTTTTTTTATGTTATGGTAGAAGATTGATGGCATTGTGAAGATTAAGCTATTTGAAAATATCAGTGTCGTTTCCTGGTCACACTTGCTTTCTTTACTTGAATATGGTTCTTTATTACTTATTTCATGTTGAGAATAGTTATGTCATAAAAAATATATAGGTGTTCTAATAATGAGTAGATGTAAATTTAGGTTCAAGGTTGTGATACCACATCTTAGTAAATCCAAGAAAAGTTAAAGGAAAACTCTTACACAGAGCATCACAAGCTCTGTGATGCTTCTTACATTTTATATATGTTCCTTAGAATCAATGAGGTCATCATAGTTATCTAGATTATTCTTCGCATTGACACAATCTTTGGAAAGGTGAATGTCTAACACTCTATAATAAAGCAAAGATTCTCCCAAATGATGGGAATGGTGTTTAGAAGATGGTGCAATCTTGTATTTAGGTTTTTTTTTAATCAACGAGCATGCGAGTAAGAGTTCAAGGAGGATTGATGGAGATAGTCACGCTTGTGATTAGGATTTGTGAAAAAGTTCCTTTTATAGTGAGAGCGATTCCTTTGTAAAGGGAGTTTTGTGTATACTTCGCACATCATTTTTTCTCATTCCTTTATGAAAATGGAGTTGTCTTTATGTATCCGGTTCATGTAATTTAATTGTGTTAAAATTTTTATTGATAGAATAAAAGTGTGAAGATGTTTTTGTATGGCTAGAATAGCTTTGTTAAGCACTTGCACTTGATAAATGAGTTGTTAGAGATCTAAGCGAGCTAGAGTCTTTGTGGTAGGGAGATTAATAACCTCTCTCGTCCTAGAGTTTTGTCAGCCATGGAAAGAGTTTTAGTGAGTAATGATAGGAAATGAACTTACTTTTTATTTAATTTTCACAGGCAGCTCCGCTAATAAAGTTGTGAAAAAACATCACATAAAAAATGGGCTTTTCATAAGCTGCGACCTTGGGCCAAGATGTGTAAGCTTGATATGGGCTTTATACTTAGGCTTATTGGCTGTTGGAATAGAATAATGATTGAAAGTTTGCTTGAAAAGCAAGTCCCTTATGGAATAAATGACTCTCTGATACTTTAATTTAGTAGTTGTATGAGATAATTAAGAGAAAATATAAATGTAGAGAAGTGTGGAGTTTTGAGAAAATTGTAAACTATTATGTTCACCTAGTGACCCAAGATATTTATGGATCTTAGTTATGTCATCTCACCTCGAGAGTTGCATGAAAATTGATTAATGAAAATGTTGGTGTCCATCATTGGAAGTAGTGTCTAACATGTTATTGGTGAAGTGATTGGTAAATGTTAATGATTGGTGCCCATCATTGAAAAACTCATGTAAATCTCCTAAATTTTGTAATTTTCAAAATTATAGAAACCAAATGAATAGTAGTCACTAATGTTTTTTGACGGTTCTCTAAAAAATAGCATTGAATTTTGTTTTTACATTAATTACAATAATGCAGATATAATTTTCTCTTTTAGGAAGATCCATACTAGTTAATTAAGTAATAATTCAATGGGTGTGAAAAAAATATTGATTTCCATGTTATTATTCAACTAGAGATAGATCACTATAGATTGGCATAGTGATTTGTTTTTTTTTCTTAATCCCTCTTTGTTTTTTCCTGATTACATCCTTATAAGTCTAAATTGATGTTCAATTAAAGCAAATTTATTAAGAAATGAAAAGATTTAAAGATAGGGGACTAAACTGAGAAATACAGCAAAAAGAGAAGGTTTTTATAAACTTGGTCCTAAATGTACACTTTGATCCTCCAACTTTGCAAATTATAAATTTTTAGTCCCTGATAATTTATGACAATCAATTTTGGTCCTAAACTTTATTTTTCTTATTTTTTATCCATTGTTTGAGAGATGAGAGAGAAAGTGACTGAATTTTTATGGTAAAAAAAAGAAAATCTCGATTAAGACCTATTTTAACATAAAAATGGATGATTTTGGTGTCAATAAATTTCTTTAAATGATATTATTTTAGTTTATAATACATGTAAAGTTCATGCAAAATATACTCATTAGTTGGCTGAGGGGAAAAAAACACGAATTGAATCATCAAAATTAAAAAATACTCTATCTTGGGATTCGAGTTCTTGAAATGGGTCATTGAGGAGATTGACTTGAACATTTAAGTACTCAGCATAGTTATTAAACTTAGCCTGGGGGTTGACCCGGCCAAGAGGGCGGGTCCCGGGTTTCATGGGTCAATCTGGATCAACACGGAAAAATTAAATAATATATATATTTAAATCTTTAATATTTCATATGAAAAAATTAAGAAAAAAATTCATATAAATATAGGTTATACATGTTGTAAATAATGAAATTTAAAAGAATATTTTAAAAAGTTTTTTATCTCACATTAAAAAGATAATATATTAAGCTTTTAAGTTGAAGTATTTATACCAAAAACGTTTTTTTATCTCACATTGAAAAAACATAACTTTTTTCTTAAGAACATAGAGTATATATACTAATGGGTTTCAAATTTCACATTGAAAAAACATAACTTTTTTCTTGAAAATATAGAGTATATATACAAAAGGACTTTAAATCTCACATTGAAAAGATAGTATATTATCCTTTTAAGTTGAAGTATTTAAACCAAAAAGTTTTTTTATCCCACATTGAAAAAACATAACTTTTTTCTTGGGAACATAGAGTATATATACGAAAGGGCTTCAAATCTCATATTGAAAAGATACAATATTATCCTTTTAAGTTGAAGTATTTAAACCAAAATTTTTTTTATCCCATATTGAAAAAACATAATTTTTTTCTTGGGAACATAGAATATATATACTAATGGGTTTCAAATCTCACATTTGAAAGAAAAAAACATTGGGTATCGTCTAGGTTTTGCCGGGTTGTTGCTCCGGCCGGTCTTTTATTAAACTCGGACCGGTCCAGCCACCGGGTCAACCCGCCAGGCTTAATAACCAAGGTAATTATTAATACCATGCTAGCAACCCACTACCAAAATGATTGATTGTCAAAAGGGATTGGTTTTGGAAATATGGGAGAAGTGAAGGAAGGATGTTGGTTTTCTCTATACTTGGTAAGAAGAAAAGGAACTTCTCAGATTTTAACTCAAATACCCTATGGCTAGCTCAAGCAAAATGCTTGCACAAAACAAATTTGTTGGGTCAATGTGCACTTGAGCATTCATTTCAACAAAGTGAAAGTGAATCAAGTTGAAATGCAAACCTTGTTATTCTTCGTATTAATCTTAACTCGTGAGCTTTATAGATGCAAAATGATAGTTACGAGATTATAATAACTGTTATGAAGATTAATTGAGATATATTCTGTTTAGTATGTAAAAAAGGATATTAGACCGTGAAATAAAAAATCAAAAATAAAAAAGGCCCAGATATTATACTATATAGTATCACGTATAATATTTCACAAGTTGCTAGAAGCCAAGATGCGAGCATTGAACTTCTAAAAATGCCCATCTAGGACAGCATGCAAGAGTTGTATATATACAAAGGCTCCAAAAAGAGGCACACGCTTTCCAAGCTAGAAAGGGAATTATAATTGCTTGGTCCAGAGCAACACATTATCCATGGAAAAAGAGACAAATGTAATTGATTGCTTTATTTTCCAAGGAAGGCCAAATCCTGAATTTACTACTCCATCGCCATGGACCGACCTCTACACTCATGCCATCATTGATTGCCTATGTTTTCTTGTGTGAGTGTGTGAGTGTGTGTGTGTGTGTGGGTTTACAATTATGGGATTGAGACTTTGATTGTGGATTTGCATGGTCCTCGTCCTCGTCCTGCCTCGATGTGCCAAAAACTCAAATTGTAAGAGAAAGCGTGGATAGAAGATATTCTCTAACTCGCAGTGATTTTTGGCTTTCACATCCTCCAATGTTGCCCCCCCTCTACCCCTTTGCTTCCTTCCATTTTTTAACAAAAAATTAAAATTTAAAAAATTTTATATTTTTAAATATTTTAATGATATAATATCAAAAATAATAATAAAACATTATTTTAATATATTTCTAAAAAAAACTTTAAAAAACAATTATTATCCCTATTAAATTTTAATAGTATTTATTTATTGATTTATTTTTGGTTTAAAACAAGAAATCAAATACAAACAATATCAACTCCATCTAAGAAATGTCAAACCATATTTATTTTGGTTTTGATGTTTTGTACTTTTTGTTATAATTGAACTCGATAGAAAATGCTAGGTAGTGAGAGATTTTGGAACATTGGAGATTCTATCTAATTGATTTCATGTTATCAAGGGGATGGAGGGAGGTGCAATTTGTTTTTGTTTTTTTTTTTTTGGGTTTTTTTTTTCAAATTAATTTTTTAATATTTTTAGATTATTTTAATATATGATTAATTATTACCAATCCGGCAGACACCTTTGGCCTTGCCAACTGAAAAGGTAGACCTGACGTGAGAAGACTTGAACAGGAATATCCTACAACATGTTACCGGAAAAAGAGGGATTTTGGAATGCCGCAATGCAACTGAATTTTAAGGTAAGCAAGGAATATCATGAATGAGAGGATGAGAACAAGCATGGAGAAAGGGGCGACAGATCCAAACCTCTACTAGGTCACCATCGCTGAGATCACAACAGATACATTATCCATCAGCTCTTTTTCTTCTTCTTCTTTTTCAAGGTTGGCTTGCAACAGAAAATTAACTAAAAAACCAAAGCTGCATAACAACATATGAGGCTGTATATTTACACCTGTTTAACAAGTTAAACAACCTTTGTTTTATGTATAAAATCACAATAGTTTGCTAGGAGGATATAAGACATGATACATACATCAAATGGTAGAAGCCATGCAGGCAGACAGGCAGTTTTATGCCGCCATTTTTAAGGTGGTGGGAAATTTTGTTGGAGTTGAATGAATCATTTCTATGATCACCACCTTCACCTTCTCTCTTCTTTCTGTGTTCAGAGCTCAACGGAAAATCGACAAGACTTGTTTACCTACTGCTTGCTTAGCTCTGGCCCTTCTTTTATGCTCATCTCTACCATTTCAACTGCACTAAAACCTCCATCTTCGGTGCCGGTTGTGGATTGTGAGTCAAGGCCAGACCCTGCTTGAATTTCTTTAAACGTTGCCATTACTTGAATCATTGTGGGTCGTCTCCATGGCCGATCATCTAGACAAGCACAAGCTACCTTCAAATGTTGTAGGAGCTCCATCTCAAGGTTTGGATCCTCTTTTAAGAGCACTGGATCAAAAACATCGCTCATTCTCAATTTGGCATGCTGCTTCACCCACCCAACAAGATTATTGTCACCAAAATCAGATGAATCTGTTGGCCTTTTTCCTGTCAGCAACTCAAGCAAGACTACACCGAAACTGTAAACATCCCCTTTGATGGAGCACCTAAAGCTTTGGTAGTATTCGGGCGGGACATAACCAGGTGTGCCTGCTAATGTGCTAACACTCAAATGAGTGTCCATTGCACTCATAAGCCTCGCCATTCCAAAATCGGAAACTCTGGCCTCCAAGTTCTCATCAAGCAAGACATTGCTAGATTTCATGTCCCTGTGAATGATAAGTGGGATGCAACTATGGTGAAGAAAAGTTAATCCTCTGGCAGCACCGATGGCAATCTTTCTTCTTGCGGCCCAGTTCAGTTTGATCCCAGTTTTCTTTTGGTCATGTAGAACATCTTCTAAACTACCATATTTCATGTACTCATACACCAAGATTCGCTCTTCTCCTACCTTGCAGTACCCAAGGAGTGGAACAAGGTTCCGGTGCTTGATTTTGCCAATGGTCTCCATTTCAGCAGTGAATTCTCTATCTCCTTGTCCACTGATATGTATCAGTTTCTTGATGGCTACAATGCTTCCGTCTTTCAGTTCTGCTTTGTACACATCACCAAAACCTCCAGAGCCTATAAGGCTATCATTGTGGAAGCCATTTGTTGCTTCAAGAAGATCTGGAAAAGTGAGATTCCGCAGGGGCTTTGACTCAAATGTGGCGATACTGATGCTTAATGCTTCACGACCAGTCAGCTTCCAGGAAGTATTTGCGGTGCCAGAGTGTGAGCGGCTGTCCATATAGACATCAAGGGCTGAATCTTTCTTTTTCTTCCTCTTCTTCATTTCCACAACAACAATAAGCAAACCAAAGATGCAGAAAAGCGAGAACAACAATCCCATTGCCACACTCCCTGCCAGAGATGCCAGTCTCCTATGAGACTTCTGATGCTCAATATTCGAGCTTGATCCTGAAGCTGACCCACAGGGAGGAAGAGGTATCCCACAGAGACCTGAGTTGTTGACGAAACTATGATTTAAAAATGTTACAAACTGACCCCCTTCAGGAATCATTCCAGTGAGGTGATTGTTGGACATATCAATCTCCGAAAGCAATGAAAGGCCAGTCATCGACTGAGGAATTATCCCTTCAAGCCTATTGTTGGAGAGGTCAAGAATGTCAAGACCAGTCAACTTTCCAATCTCTTGTGGAATGTTTCCAGAGAAATTATTATGACCCAAGATCAAGACATAGAGGTATGACATACTCCCAATCGCTGCTGGAATACTGCCGGACAACATATTGTAAGAAAGATCAAGGAAGATCATCGATCCATTATCATTAAATGTGGGCTGGGTGTATTCTCCATATACTCTGGAAAAGTTGCAGGGGTGGCTGCTGGAGATTCTGCTCAGCTGCTCCCATCTTATTCCGGCAAACTCAAGCAAATTTCCCTCCCCGTGACACTGTTCGCTTTTTTCATTCTTCAGATACACGTACCTCTTTCCTCTGATAAAATTGACAGCAATGCTGCCAGACTGTTTGAACAGCTCGGGTGGGATTGTTCCATTGAGGAAATTGGAATTAAGATCCAACCAAATCAAGCTACGACAGTCTCCAAGCTCTGGTGGGATTCTACCATAGAAGGAGTTGTTGCTCAGCTTGAGAATTGCCAGACTCCCAAGCTTTCCAATCGATGCTGGAATCTCACCACTTAACCGATTGTTAGACAATGAGATCCAGTTAAGGTTGGTGCAGTTGCTTATACCTGAAGGTATCACTCCTGTCAACTCATTGAAGTCCAGAATCAGAGTCTCCAATGCATCTATGTTCATTAACTCAGGTGGAATTTCTCCATGGAGCTGATTAAACCAAAGGTTCAAGTCACGAAGCCAATAGAGCGATCCCAAGCTCGAAGGGATGGTTCCAGAGAGGTAATTGAAGCTCAAATGGAGTGCCGTGAGTTGAGAGCAGTTACTGAGGGTAGCAGGAACAGACCCCGTAAACCTATTGTTTTGAAGATACAGCTCCTTCAAGTTGTTACTTGGACCTTGACACAAACCAGTAGGGATTGACCCAGATAAATTATTAGAACTCAGATCTAAAGATTCCAAACTAGCGTGCTGTGAGAAAGAATCAGGCAAACCACCAGTAAAAGCATTATATGCCAAATCGAGCCTCTTCAGACTTGTCATTTTCAAGAAAGTATCAACCGGCAATTCACCAGTGAAGTTGTTGGCAGAAATATCAAGAGTTTCCAATGAAGTGCAAGAACCAAGACTACTAGGGACAGAACCATTTAGTTTATTTGAGGAAAGATCAAGCATAACAAGACCTGGACAAGCATCCACGAGATGCAAAGGAATCTCCCCTTCAAAAAGGTTTCCACCAAGTGAAAGAGACTGCAAACTCGCGGTTGGAAGCACTGGAATTGAACCTGAAAAATTGTTGCTTGAAACATTCAAGAAGTTGAGCTTAACACAAGCACCAATAGCATGACCAAGATCACCATAAAACTTATTGGCAGAGATATCAAGATGCTCCAGAGCTAAACATTTACCAAACGAGGGAACACTCGAAGAGAAATTGTTTGCAGAGACATCAAGATACTGGAGATTCTTGCAACTTGAAAAATCAATATCTCCGCTCAATTTATTTCTCTTCAAAGCCAAGTGCTTCAACTCATTGCAGCCTTCAGATAAAATAAAAGGCACCGCGTTTGAGCCTACAATCTTATTGAAAGAAAGATCAAGAAACTCAAAGCTGAGCCCTCTTAGCCCACTTGATTTCTCTTCATGCACTGAAAACTCAATGGAGTTGCCAGAAAGGTCCAGGGATTTCAAGGCTGGACAAGAACGTAAAGTGGCTATATCAGAGACAGAACCTGAGAGGCTACTCTGAGATAGATCTAAGTAGCTCAAAACGGAGCTGCACTTAGATCCAGGAGGGAAAGAAATAGAGCCAGAAATGTTGGCTGATTTCAAAGAAAGGTTCTCTAAGTTCTCAAGAGTCAAAAGAAATGTAGCCACAGAGTGAAAATCACAAGATAAAGAAATGTTAGCGAGGCCAATAGAGGTGACTCTGTTAGTGGTTTCATGGCATTTAACTCCAGTGAAGGTACAAGGGTTTTGGTTAGGAAGCCAGTTTTGAAGGAGAGATGGGTTAGAGAGGGTGGTCTTGAAGTTGATAAGGTTTTGGGTGTCTTCGTTTGTTGAGCTAAGGAAAGGTGGTGGTGAGGCTTGTAGAGAGAGAAAGGTAAGAGAGAGAAGCAAAGCAAGGAAGTGGGCTTTCATTTTTGTCGATGTGTTCATGAGAGAGAAAGAAAAAGGTTGAGTCTTTAGGGTTTGAGAGCAGCCATTAGAGAGGTAGAGAGCTTCAAGTTCTGGTTTTTTTTTTTTGGTGTAGTGAGAGCTTGGTTTTACTTCAAGGGTGAATGAAGGAAGGAAGGAAGCTGACAGACTCAAAAGACCTGGTACTGACGGTAAGAAGGGTATTTATCAAGTGGGGAGTGGACACAGCTGTTGCTCACATGCCTTGTGCAGTTGTGCCTCTCTCTCTCTCTCTCTCTCTCTAGAAAACCATAACCCAATTCTTTATCTTTGTTTCGCGTCTCTAACCAAGCCCCATTTCTCTGTCTACTCGAGTCTGTAAAATTATCTCTTTGTCTCTATGGGTGTTTCGCTTTTCAGGGTTCATGAATAATTGTTTAATCTACTCTCCACTCCCTTTTTTCTCATCAAAAAGGAAACAAAACAAATCAAGAATTAATTAGCCATCTTCAAAGTGATAAGAGGAGCACTTAATTTTCTTTCTCTTCTCTCTTGGTTTGAACACAACTACTAGTCTTGTTCAAGTGAATTATTTGAGAGAGAAAAACTTGAAATTGGAATTCGCTAGTCGCAACCTATCTACTAGTTTTAACTGTGATTGTTTGAAAAACATTTCACAGCATAGAAAAAAAATCCTCTGATTACTGTTGAGGTTTTCTCTCTAGGGCCCTCTCATCGTCTCTCTAGCTTCTTCTTCTTCCTCCTCCTTTTTATTGCCAGTGTACGTGTGATCAACGATCGAACCATCACTGTCAATTAATGGAATGGAGGAAGATTCCATCTCCTTAATTTATTTATTATTAACAGCCCCTTTTGCTCACGAGGATTAATCGACGTGGTTTTGGCATTTATGCAGGGAGTAGGGAGTTCTCTTTTCTTTTTTTTCTTTTTTTTTTTATTGTTTCTTTTTCTTGAAGCAAGCAAGAGCAGCAGCAGCGCTTTTGTTACATTGGGAAAGTTAAAAGGGTGGGGTTGTAGTACACTATAGTAATTACCACTATTAATTATTAATTAGAAGGAGCGAGGGCCACGTGCTAGCCCTAATGTCTCCTACACATTTTCATCGCACGTGTGGCTCTAAATTTTTCTCCTTTTTCCCTGCAAAAAGTTCGAGTGGAAATCACTTCATTGACCTGGATGGGTTATGATCCAGTAATGGAAAGGCATTTATACACACTCGTGCCTGTTGTTTCTTGGGGTTTCCGCTTTAAATGTCCAATCTTGCGAGCTTGACATTAGGGCTCAGCAGCGACAGACACCATAAATGGCTTGAGCTGGCATTGATCCACAGCTTATGGCTCCCATCTCTTAGCACCATAAATTAATATTAATATTATCGGGAGAATTAAGCTGATTGGTGGAGTTTGGATGGTTAGTTGATCAAATCAAGAGCACTTGATTGCATAAATCTGATTTATTCTCGTGCTGGATCGCAAATTAAGGAAAACCCTCCTCCATGTGGGATGTGGATGATATGGGGGGGAAAGGGTTTAATTTGAAGTAAGTTTTCTAGTTTGGCATGGAGCTTTACATTTGCTTAAACGGGAAGGTTATAAATGAAATTCCTTAAACAAGAAGGATTAGAGGTTAAAAGAGGGGGCAAAATCTACTAGAGAGAGCTAAATTTCTAATTTAGAAATGCTAAAATTCCTTCATTGCAAATATAACCTTATCCTCATCCATGGTGAAACATGTATAGGGAACAGGGAATTCATAATATCTGCCAGTTTTTTCTTTTTAATTTTAAAGGCGTTTTCATATCCCGTCCAGTCCAATATCCACATCCTGAATTTTAACCAGCCCACCTAGTCGCGTGAATAAAAAAAAAAATTAAAATCACATAGTTTTTTTTAAAAAAAATTTAAAGGTGCAATTCACCTAGTTTTCAGATGCGGTCCGGTTGATGTCCGGATTCTGAATTTTAATCAGGTTACCTAGTCGCCTAAGTAAAACATAATTAAAATCAAAACGACATCGTTTTAGTAAAAAAAACAAAAATAAACAAGTTGTAATTGAATTTTTGATCGAGTTTTGCCCAAATCAGCCGAGTTTTTTCTTTTCTTATTTTTTCTTTAACCCAGCCCGGTTCCAACCCCGGATCGACCCGCCGAGCCGGGCTGGTTTCAAAACTATGGCAATTCATGAGCATTTTCAAACTCCAAAACATATGAATATATTCAACTTTAATTTCTTTTCAATTTTAAAATAATTTTGTTATACGTAGTGAAAAACAACTAGAAAGGAACAGATTATTATTTCTCTTTATTGACATTCTCTTCTCGTGAGTGGACTCATAAGTTTATAACTATAACAAATTGATTATAAATAAACCATAAGTTTACGACACGTGCGACTAATGAACTTCCGCCCGTTACCGGAAGATATTCTCCACGACACCGTAATGAGCACACAAAAATCAAAAAAAAAAAAAAAACAAACAAACGACAACAGCTAAAGATATAAACGACATTGCAGAATTAAAATAACAAGAAGTGCAACATTGTCCTCAAGCATAATCAGTCCTGAAAATCTGGAACCTGCCTTTCAATGAAAGAGAGATCTTCTAGGGGCGGCCTCTTCTGGTAACAGGTTAAACCACTGAATTAACCTTTGAACGACAACTTCGTTTAATCAACCTCCTAGATACGACAACATTCTCTCCCTGATCATTAGTAGCTGTTAACTCACTGTCTGGAACCACCTTGGCTCCTAGATTCCTCTTTGATTAAACAAGCATGCAAGGCTGGATGGATTTAAGACCCTAAAGAGGTTCGTTCTGCAAGGATACTGAAATTTGTCTCAAAGGTTACAGCTTGAGGTAAACGTGGCCACCCCCACAAAAATTGCGCGCAGTTTTGCCCTTGTTAGCTTGTTGTTTCATCCAATTTCGAGTCTTCTACAAATTTTCCTTGAGCAATGCCACCATCTGAGTTTTCTCTTGCAACAATTCAGCAATACTGGCCACAGGTTGGGGTATCCCATACAGAGCTTGGTGAGGAGTCATCTCAATTTCTGAATGAAAATTGGTATTGTACCGAAATTCAGCCAAAGAAATCCATTTGCGCCACTGTTTATACCCCTGGAAAGTCATGCACCTCAAAAAAGTTGGCAAACTTCTATTCAACTTTTTTGTCTGCCCATCTGACTGGGTGATGTGTTGAACTAGAACGCGACTTAGTGCCCATTAGTCTCAAAAATTCTCTCCAAAACAAGGTAACGAGTAACCTATCGCTGTCAGTCACTTGCGAGCTGGAACACCATGCAATTTATAAACATGCTTGAAAAAAATTTGGCCATATTCAAAGCTGTAAAAGGATGACTCAGAGTAAGAAAATGGGTATATTATATGAACCTGTCAACCACCTCCTTCAATGAAGTCCATAGTGATGTCACGCCAAGAACGAGGAGGAGTGGGTAGAGGTTGCAGCAACCCGGGGTATGCTACAATCTCACTTTTGTTTCTAGCACATGGATCACATTCTTCCACCACTCTCTTTACACTATCTTTCAATTTAGGCCAACAAAAAAGAATTCTTCACTCTCTTATAGGTGTTGTGAATCTCATATTGGATCCCCTACAATTTCTTGAGCCCTTTCTTTTGGATAGAAGTGTTGATGCGCTGCTCTTACATGTATTTCAAGCTCTCTTGATAATAAATTTCTTACTCTCCAAGTAGTACTCCCATTTCTGAACTGCTAGCAATATAGCCAAGAACTCTTTCTCATAAATTGAGAGTGCCATGTGTTTTTTGATATCCAGCTCATAAATCGATCTTGGAAAACCATTCATTACTGTATAACTTACAGAATCTCCAAGTGTTGTCTTTCTTCTGTACCAGTAGTACTGGTGAAGGGAAAGGGCTGTGACTCGCTTGAATTATGGAGGAATCTAGCATTTTCTTAACCAGTTTCTCTATCACGTCCTTTTTGCCATGGGAATGTCTATATGGTCAAGGATTGACTGGTTTAGTGCCTTCTTCCAGTGGAATCCAGTGATCACACTCCCTGCTTGGTGGTAGCTGAGTAGGTTCATCGAAGATTGCATCGAATTCCAGTGACAAATCATGCACCACAGGCTGAATCTCCTCAAGCTTCTGTTCTTGCCCATGGATAGCAAACAATTGAGCCACCAGTCCATAGACATCCTGGTACAGAGCCTTTTCTACTTACTCTGCGATAATCATTTTTAATTCAACCCCTGATTACCAGACAAAATTGGGTTGCATGCCTTCATCTAATCAGCCCCAAGCACCGTGTCATTGCCCCGACTGCAGAACTAGCGATTAGTAAAAAAAATGTCATTCAGAATTTGGACATTTGGCTCTACACTGAATCACACTACCTTCAGCTACTATTACACTGAGAGGAACAGCGGTAGTGGTTTGTCATTTTTTTATTCACTTCCCCCGACAATGAGAATTGGAATTCTATTGACATCTACAAAACTGTGCGCGCTTCCACTGTCAATTAGGATGGCTAATGGTAGTTTATCAGTTTCCCCTTTAATTAGAATAGTGTTGCAAGTGATGCTGCCAGGAATTGCATTCACTGACAACCCATACTCCTCCACGACCTACTCGTCAATCTCAATCAAACCATCCGCTAACTCTCCATTCTCAAACTCCTCTACCATGTCTTCCTAAGACTCAAGACTATTTAAATCCTTCCCTTTGCATTGATGACAGGAAAATATGGATACCGCACTTGAAACATTAGGGTTTCTGAGTGGAAAAATGAGGAAATGGTGGTTTGTTGCAAGTGCTATGATTATGGGTACTGGTTTGGGTTGTTGTGTGAGAGTTTCGATTGGGAGGTGGTGATAAAAGGATGGAGAGCCTCGATGGGTAGATGGTGTGGTTAAAGCCCTGAAACCAAATGTTTTCCTTCCCCTCCAAGAACATAGCAGCTTACTCCTGTTCCTCTGGAATTCGGTAAATCTGTAAGCATTTGCGACATTTTCTAACCCTGAAACCACGAGGATTTTCCCCATGAAACAAAGGCGGATCAATCTTGGGGTGTATTTAAAGCAAAAAAGGATCTAGAAAACTCACCAGGTCTTGTGAGGAAACGTGGTGTAGCGGTGAACCCAAATTGACAGGGCCAGAAGGATTGAATTTCAGGCCAATCTGTACTGTTTCCACCACATTTAACCCTTTTTAGCGCAGTAACAAACCAAGCTTCTGTTTCAGCTCAGCAAGTTTGGTCTCCGTCCCTCCAGTATGTTTCTTGAGCCCCTCGTTGATTTGACCTAGCTAAAAGCTTCAACGCGAGAGAAAAGAGACTCAAGTTGTTTAGCTTGCTCTTATAGAGCTGCCGTTATCCACCATGGTTGTGAAGCGGCAGTGGCAGGACCGCCGCTTCGATACCACTTGTAGCGAAAAACAACGAAGACTAGCCATTTAGCTATTTAGAAAATGAAAGAAATACAGAGAGAGAGAGAAGTTAGTTGTTAGTTGTTAGTTTTATACTGTTGACATTCTCTTCCTGTGAGTGCGCTTATAATGGTAACAAATTGGTTTTGAATGAACCTGGTCAACAATAAACTTCCACCATTTACAAGAAGATATCCTCTACGACATTGAGCTACCAAAACGACAACATAGCATGATTAAAATACCAAGGGTTGCCACCCCCATATTAGCTTGAAGATTATTATTGTATTGTATTGTATTATTATCGAAATAAGTAATTTTTTATTAGTATTGCAATTCAATTATATTTTAAAAAAATTAATTTTTTTAAATTTTAAATTAATATTTTGATGTTTTTATATTATTTTAATATATCAATGTTAAAAATAAAATTTAAAAAAAATATTATTTTAATATATTTCCAAACAGAAAATATTTTAAAAAATAATTTTTTATTATAATTTTGAAAAAACTCTATAACAATTAAGAATTTTTAAGTAGATTGCGATGTTTATATCGATCAATTTTTCTGGTCATTAATTTTTTATTTGCAATTTAAGTCTTTTATGATATATTAGTATGGTTTTTTTTTCTTTGCTTTCTTATCAATTTGCATTATCTCCTATATACTAAGTTTTTATTAATATTTAAGCATGAATTAAAAATCTATTCGGCTAAATCGGCTCTAACTATAGCTAGAATAGAAATTAAAAAAAAAAAAAGAAAAACCAACTTTAACAAAAGCAACACAGCATACACCATTTAGATTTTGATAAGATAAACTTTAATTTGATTTATAAAGTTCTAGCTTTTTTTATCATTCTATCCCAGTTGTTTTATTTTATTTTTT
>Ga0325404_1002314_pt1 | contig 20382 bp, 15 predicted proteins | sample PopdelMetagenome_18_FD_205664 | JGI IMG/M metagenome (GOLD analysis project Ga0325404, IMG submission 205664) | Populus deltoides microbial communities from Bellville, Georgia, United States - Xylem-Control-R1 | ecosystem: Host-associated > Plants > Phyllosphere > Stem > Wood/Secondary xylem... | reverse complement strand
TTGTCGTCTCTAAATGTGTTGATTCCAGCATCTTTGAAGGCAAAGTAGAGATGATCGGTGAAATTTTTGCGCGTGTCCTCGCCTCTAAAACTCAAAAACACGTCATAAATCCACGGTTTTGAAGATGAATATGAAGATGAAGATGAAGACGCAGATGAATATGAAGATGTCATTGTAACATGAAAGCTATGGTGGCGAGAGAAAGACAGATCTATGGTACAAAATTAATGCGAGGGACACTTTAATTACTGAGGGAGACAGCCGAAGACTTTAGCAATCGAGATACGAAAAAAGGTCTTTTCGTACTGTTATGCCTACTGTGTTGGTCGGTAGAAAAGTTATGAAACGTGTTGAAGTTGTTTTTTTATTTAGAAATATATTATAATAATATTTTTATTTTTAAAAATTTAATTTTAATATTAATGTATTAAAATAATATTAATTTAAAAGAAAAAAATAAAAAAAATTTATTTTTTATTTTTTTTATTTTAAATTAAAATTTTTTTGGTGTTTTTATATCATTTGTGTTAATTTTAAAAATAATTTTTAAAAAATAAAAAAAATATTATTTTAATATATTTTTAAATAAAAAATTTAAAAAAATATTCAAAACTACATTTTCAATAAATATCGGTGTCCAATGAAAAGTTGCGTATGTATACGAGTTGTCTCTTTTTTATTTCAGAGAATATTAATGCAGGAGGCAAGATTTATGCATGTGAAAGCGTGAAATTATATTTTTCACCCAAATTTTGGATAAATAGAAGTCTTTCTTTATTTTCTTGTTTGAAGTGTTCAAGTTTAATTTTTTAATTAATTTTTTTTAATTTTTTAAAATTATTCTAGTATACTGATATTAAAAATAATTTTTAAAAAATAAAAAAAATATTATTTTAATATACTTAAAGTAATAATACCACGTTAAAAAAAACCATATACACATAACTTTTCATTTACAATTATTAAGTGAATATTATTAATAATTAGAAAATAAAAATAAAAGACAATGATAAGTTACTATGCATGATTATAATAGATTCTCCTATGATTTCACTATTTATGATTTCCGAACAGTGATTTTATAGGTTAGTTTGCAATTAGATTCTATAATTTCTCAAACTTTATATCTCGGTAATCCAACTTTATAAAAATCATCGATATTGATCTTTGAATTTGTTCTGGAGAGAAAAGTTTGTTTTCTTTTATTTTTATTGTTAGTAGACAATTAAGAGAAAAGTACTAATGATAGATTTTTGGATTTGATTATTTTTCTTCTTTTATTTTGATTGTTAAAAATGCATTTTGGGTTGAAATTATATCTTTGCACAATTCATTTTTATTTTTATCCCAAAAATTCATTTTTATTTTTATAAATAATAAAATATTATTTTATATGTGATTTTTTAGCCAAATTAATAAATTGAAAGTTAAAATAAAATAAGTGATTGATAAGTTTTACCAAGAACAAAACTTGTTATTAATTTATTTGGGAAAACTAGAAAATACAAGTTTTAAATGAACACATTTAAAGGACATAAGAATTATTTAACCTAATTAACAAGAAATTATTGAAATAAGTAATTCACATAAATATTTATTATTGATACGCTAACTCTTGCCTCTTTAAAAGCTATCTGTTACAGGGTTAAATTCGTCAGGGTGTAGGCTGACGAAAGTATTGCTGGACAGTAGCTACGGGGTGGCAGCTCGCGTGACAGTAGCGAAAATCGACAGCATACGTGTGCGGTAGCACGCAACAGCTAGCGCAGCAGTGAGCTGACGAGAGCTGGAGACTTGGACGATGGATTGTCCAAGGCTCGACGAAACAGTGCTGGAATGACGCGATGGGACAGTGTCGAATTCAGCAACACTGATGAGATCGGCAGCGTCGACAAAATTAGCGGCAGGAGCTGACAATAGGTCTGGGCGATGGACAATCCATGACTGGACGTAATACACTATTGGCATGAATGACAGCACACATAGGCAGTGGCAACATGCATGGGCAGATTCAGCAGCAGTGTGCGTCAACGATTCGGCAGGACATGGGTTGATGTTCGGCAGGAATCCTAACTTGGACGATGGACAGTCCAAGGCATGCAGACACCTACTCTGGCAGCGTGGGAGTTGGCAGAAGGGACAGCTGGCTTGTTGGGTGGCAGGCTATGGAAGAAGTAGCAATTGCGATCAGTTATCGACAGTTTTCCAGGAGGCCAAACTGACGAGAACATGGCCCATGTCTTAAGAGGCAGTTTTGTTGTATTATTCCATGTAATAGGTTGTACATAGGGTGTAGTATGCAATGTTCTGGTAGGCAGCAGAACACTTGTGCATGGCGCACACATTAATGGACTTGTGTATCCTTTGTTGACGAGACCAATGAAGGTTGGGAATGTTTTCCTGAAATATCTTGTGTGCTTGGTTTTGTACAGCTTTGCTTGTGTATTCTGCTTGTCTATGTAACGGGAGTGAGTGTGGGAAACCTCTTGGTGAGGGAAACACTTAGTTTCTAGGCAAACACGAGTGAGGTGAGGGAAATGCTGAGTCTAGCCGGGCTAGACTACCGCGCGAGGTCTGTTTTTAGGATGAAAAATTGACCCCGTGACACTATCTTTCTAATTATTACTTATATAATAATTAGAGAGCAACATTAATCGACTCGATGAAGCTACCGTTAAGGTACCATGGTGATATATATATTACACAATCTACAATCTAAATCCTACTACTTTAATAGTTTTATCATTCTATCAAAAAATTTAAATACGTTACTGAGGGAATTGAAATTTGTTTTTACAAGGCTGGTTATTAAATTTATCGCACCCCACATCGCGGCGGTCCTAAAAATAATTCTCGAATTATGGAAAAAGAACAGGTTTCTGGCATCTGGTTCTTTTAGGGAAAAATATCTTGCTTGAGGAGTCGCCATCTAATATTATGGTCACTAGAAACCCTAACTGGTCAATAGAGATTCTATGGTTCGGGACTGGTTACGTAAAAGGGAAGATATTAGCACCTCTTAAACATTCTGCCTAAGGCAAACTGCATTGCTGTTTTGTCTTAAATTGCTAAATGTTTATTAGTTTATGCTTTGATCATTTGTTTATAATATTCCTGACTCTGGCGTCAGTGAATATTCGAGCTCGAATAATTCCAACTCTGGCGTTGGTAAAAATTCGTAGCTACGAAAAATTAGATTAATATTTGTTATTCCCTACTCTAGCGCCAGTGAATAAATAAATAAAAATAAATTGATTTTTACGCATGCATATATTTTTTATTTTTCTAGCTAAATAAAATAAAATACACCAAATAAAAATAATATAAATTTAAACCGGTATTTTTATTCCTGACTTTGGCGTCAGTAAATAAAACAGTAAATTTACATTATTTTTTATTCATGCATACATATTTTTTTATTTTTTCTAACTTTTTTACTTTTCAGTTTTTTTTTTTTGGGCTGGGCCCAGCTCAGCCTATGTGGCTGGGCTGGACCCAGCAGGCCTAGCCGGGTCACAGGCTTGACCCGGCTGGCCATTTTTTAGTTTTTCTACAGGAGCATGTAATTAAAATACGCAGAAGGAAAGAGCAACTTACCTGGCGCCTTGAAGATGAGGATGACGGTGATGGAGGGCTGGCCGGGCGACGTTCTCTCCCTTCTTTCTCTTTATCTCTTGCTTTCTTCTGCTCTCAGAAGTCTCTCCCTCTCCCTCTCCATATCTGTTTTTCTTTCTCTGTCTAGTCTCCTTCCCCTGGTTTTTCTTCGGGTTCTCTCTACTCTCTGTATGTCTTTGGTTCCGTGATTCCCCTGCTGTGACCAGACAATGGCCTTTCTTCACGCGTTTGTGCCTCACGATCGTGAGGCACGAACGCCTCTGTTTCTATGAGAAGAAACAGGGACAGAAAGCTTGCTCCCCTCTGTACAGTTTCTGTTCTTGCGTCTTATTGCGTTCCCGGTGTTACTTCCTCTCTGGAAGCAGAGAAGCGGAAAATGGCTGGAGGACTGGTGGGCTAGCTGCTTTCTTCCTCCGCTGCTCATGGCCTCTCTTCGTGGCCTCCTCTGTTTCTTTGAGAAGAAATAGAGGAACGAAAGTTTTTTCTATTCTTCCCCCGGTTCTGTGATTCCCCCCCTCTGTTTTTCTGGGTTTTTGTTTATCTGCTCCTCAGTGTTTTATCGTTATTTCCCCCTGTATGCTTCCCCCGTTTTTTTTTGTTCGACTTTGTGAATTTTTGTTCTCTGCCGTTCATGGCCTCCTCATTTTTCCTTTCGTTCTCTGGCTTTTATAGCCAGAGAACAATCCGTTTCTTCCAACCATTGATTGCAGGTGTAATGGCAGTGATGGCAGCGGCGGGCGTCCGTTGAAGAAGATGAACAGCTTATCCACAGACGGCGCCATTTTGAAGTTTAACGATTATTTGCGTTTTGGCCCTTGAAGTTTTAAAAGTTTTGTAATTAAACCCCTAGTTCAAACTGTAATTGGCCCCCTGCATTTGCGCGTAATTTTCAATGTAGTCCTTGGCTTTTAATTTTGCAATTTTTACCCCAAACTTTAATATTTCTTCAATTAAGTCCCTGAATAAGTTAATTTAATTAAATCCAAAGTCCAATTAAGTCTAAAACTTATCAATTCTCCAATTAAGCCCCTGATTGGATTAATTAAATTGATTCCAAGCTTAATTAAGTCTCAAAACTTATCAATTCTCCAATTAAACCCTTGATTGGATGAATTAAATTAATTTCAAGCTTAATTAAGTCTAAAAATTTATCAATTCTCCAATTAAACCCTTGATTGGATTAATTAAATTAATTCCAAGCTCAATTAAGTCTCAAAACTTATCAATTCTCCAATTAAACCCTTGATTGGATGAATTAAATTAATTCCAAGCTTAATTAGATTAATTTCAAAGTTTAATTAAACCCCAAAACTTCTAATCATGTTGCCCTTAACCCAAATTTTAATTCATTCTTCATTTATCTCATTTTACTTGTTTTTTTATCATTATTATTTTTTTATCATCATCATCATTTTTTTTTATCCTTTTCAGTAAATAAAATAATAATAATAATTAAAATAAAATGGTCAAAAATTGGGTTATGACAGTTGCCCCCTCTTTATAATATTTACTCTGCAAAGATATTGGAAAATTTTATTTTCTTTTAGCTTTGTGTAGTAAATTTATAAAGAAAAGTAGATACAGAAAGAACATCTTTTTTTTTTTAGTCTTGAAAACTTTGAAAACAGTAGATTGACACACGACCTTTACAGAGAGATGTAGAAATCAAGAAACAAGTCATTTGGAAGACGACCCATTTTTTTTGTTTGTTTTTTTTTTTGCTTTGAAAACTTTGAAAATAGTATATTAACACACGACCTTTAGATGTAGAAATCAAGAAACAAGTCATTTGGAAGATGACCCACTTTTTTTTTGTTTTGTTTTTTTTAGAAGTGGTCTCATTGTGATGGGTGACCTACCCAAGTAAAAAAAAGAAATGAAAATGAGGGCTCGAAGGCGCGCTCGAAGGGAAGCGAGGGCTCAAAGGCGCACTCGAAGAGAAAAGAAAGTGCTCAAAGGCACTCGAAGAGGAAAGCAAGGGCTCAAAGGCGCGCTCGAAGAGAAAAGCAAGTGCTCAAAGGCACTTGAAGAGGAAAGCGAGGGCTCAAAGGCGCGCTCGAAGGGGAAAGCGAGGGCTCAAAGGCGCGCTCGAAGAGAAAAGCAAGTGCTCAAAGGCACTCGAAGAGGAAAGCGAGGGCTCAAAGGCGCGCTCGAAGAGAAGAGAGGGCTCAAAGGCGCGCTCGAAGTGAAAAGCAAGGGCTCAAAGGCACTCGAAGAGAAGCGAGGGCACACAGGCGCTCTCGAAGAGAAAAGCGAGTGCTCAAAGGCTCTCCAAGAGGAAAACGAAGGCTCAAAGGCGCTCAAAGAGGAAACCGAGGGCTCAAAGGCGCTCGAAAAGGAAATGAGGACTTGAAAGCGCCCTAAAAATGATGATCAAAGGCTCGAGGGTGCATTTGAAGGGAGGTAAGGCTCGAAGGTGTTCTCGAAAAGGGAGGTAGGGTTAAGAAATGCAATACCTTGGATGGTCAAGGGCTCGAAGGCGCACTTGAAAGGAGATAAGGACTTGAAAGCGCCTTTAAAATGATGATTAAAGGCTCGAAGGCGCATTTTAAGGAGGTGGAAAAACATAGAGATTTTTCAGAGGGCCTAATTCTCGTGGGTGGCCTGCCCAAGTTGAAAAATTCTCAAAAGTGAAAATTTTTCAAAAGCAATTTCAATCCTGGCCATTTCAAGTTGGCCTTCCACTTGATGGATTCCGTTGGAATTTTCTCTAATGAGATTTGCAAAACTCATTGTCCAATTTTTCAAAGTTTAGATGATATGCATGCATTTTTACCTGATTTGAAATATAGACCCCCCATTTCTTCTTTGTCTTCTTGTTGCTTGACTGATGAGGACTTGCTACCTCTGATTTGGGTCATATTTGTCGCTTGGCTTCTAGCCCACTCGAGTTGGCCCATGTAAGTCTATTTCCAGATTTGTTTGCACAACTTAGCCTTTATGGTGCCCATCGTGACGCACTTGCTTGCTAGAGATTTTCTGTCTTGTCAAATAATTTAAGAGGATCATTCATTACTCCTCGTCTCGCTACTAAAACATTCGGTGTCACTTGCTGAAAGGATCAAAATGTCTTTTGTAAACCAAGATGCCCCCTTGTCTGGTTGAAGGAAATTACCATCTCTTTTTCTAGAATTTTTTCTTCTAAATACAATGTTGCCCCCTTGTATTGGTCATTGCCCCTAAGTGTGCTCTGTCAGCGACTTAGACAAATAATGGTTTTAAGAGGCCATTCTCTCATTTCTCTCTTTTTCAGTTTGGTGGACTATGGGTTTAGAATAAATCTTGAAATCTTGATCTTGCATTATGAAAACAAAAATTGTTTCGATGTGAGTCTAAAATAATTTGCTTTTGAAATCTTGCAACTCCTTGGTTGTTTTCTTTTTTGGAAAAGAGATTATTTGCTCTTGTGTTTGGCAAAGAGGTATTCTTGTGAAGGGCTCGAGAAAAAGCTCGAGGTTTTGTTTGAGAAAAACAACTTGTCTCTTTTTAAACATTCATTTTTATCAGCATGAATAATAATGAGTAGTTTATTCTTGATGTCATGAATCTTATGAAAAAGTATTCTTTGCATTTTGAGAGCATTGTTTATTGTTCTAGGTTGCTTGCTTGCTTGATTAGAAAGGACTTCTATCGGGACGTAACGTAGGCTGTGGTTCTTGGCTATGAAAGAAAAAGATTCATAAGGCTCAAAGAGTGTTTCAGGGTCTCAAAGACTAAGGATCACTATCAACAGTTTGACTATTGACGTCATTCATATTTTCTTTTACCGCTCTTCTTTGATTTGCCCCTTTTTTTTTCATAGCTTTGCTAGAGCATACTCATTTTATCTTAGTTATCACTTTTTCTTGTGATTTGGGTATGCCCCCTAGCATTTGAGTTTCTTTGGCTTTTTATGCCTTTTTGGCTTTCTCACGGCTTTTTCTCATTTCTCATTGAAATTTTCTCTTGCCCCCCAGTGTGGGGTGTGATCCTAGTTGGGATTTTTTTCATGAAAGAAAAATTATTCAGGCTCAAAAAGGGATCGCAAGGGATGTACTTATTTCAGAACGTGAAAGGAATAACAAAGATGGCCTTTCCTCATTTCAAACGCAAGCAACTATGATCAATAAACTTTGACCTCGTCAAGTGTGATGGTTTGATCTTTCCAAAGATGCATTTCATGGGCCATGAGCAACGAGTTCACTACATACCATTATTCATACATTTAAAAACACATGATTCAAGAGTCATGGGGTAAGGGTGTTTATTCATTTCTTTTTTTCTTTTCTTTTCTGTTTCACATTTTTTTCGTTTATAATTTAGTCACCTCAATGATGGAGTTGCTTGATTCACTTGTCATTCTACAAGTAGAATGTCAAAAATATCGTTTTTGAATAAACATCAAATTATTTTTGAAATCAAAATGCCAGATCAAAATTTCAAAACTCCAATAGGGAAACTGATTTTGGTAAAAGAGATGAATTGCGTCTATGAGATCACGTGAGGTTTCAAAAGTGTATTCATGAGTTTTTATAAGAAAACTCTCTTAATCAGATGAATAATGCTTGGTCGTGAACACGATTGAATGACAAACTCATTATTTCATTGAAGCTTAGGAAAAGAAGTTCAACAATAAAGATCTTATGCCAACATGAATACTGGCATGATAACACATAAAGGGGCTAAACATTTAGTGATCATTGATTGGAATTTCTGAAATTTTTCAATCATTCATTCTCCTCAACAAGGGCATCTTTTCAACAATCAATTGAAGTGATATGTAAACCATTCTCGACCTAACATCACCAAAGCTTTATCTTCAAGATAGTTGATTTCTGAGAGTTGGTGTGAAGAAATTAGCTATAGGGACGATAAGTGCCTTGGCAACCCCCTTCATTGTCCTTTCCTTTTTCGGTGAAACCGTTCTTTTTAGTCGGATCAGCAATTTTACCTAACCCAATGGCTTGTTCAATCCTCTCAGCTATAATAACCAGGTCAGTAAAATGTTGTGCAGAGCTTTTAACCAAGAATTCAAAGTATGGAGCTTTAAAAGTATTGGAAAATAAACTGATCATCTCTTTTTCCAACATGGGAGGATTAACTTGTGCAGCTTCCTCACTCCATTTTCGGGCATATTCTCTTATGGACTCCTTGTTGTTCTTCTCCATAGCTTGCAAGCTTAAACGATTAGGGCCCATATCTATATTGAACTTGTATTGCCTCATGAAGGCATCAACTAAGTCCTTCCATTTTTTAACCTTGGTATTATTTAATCGCATATACCAAGTGAGGGCAGCACCACTTAAGCTGTCTTGAAAGAAATGAATCAGCAATTTCTCATCATCAACTACCTCAGCCATTTTGTTGCAGTATGCCTTGAGATGAGTTATAGGGGATTGGGTTCCCGTATATTTAATAAGTCTGGCACCCTAAACTTCTTAGGAATGACTACGTTAGGCATCAAACACATATTGACAGCTTTCACCAGGTCACACAAATGGTTTCCCTCAACTGCCCTTATCCTCTCTTCTAAGGCAGTCTATTTTTCCAAACCCTCTTCTTTCACCATCTTGCCCTTTTGAGATTCTTTCTCGGTAGAATCAATGGTAGATGAAATTCTTGAGGGGTATGCTGACTGAAAATGCATAGCTTGTTGAAATTCAGCTGACACCCTATTTGCCCCAGATTCTGTGGATCAAAATGAGTTATATGCATATCTTCAGGCTGAGCTATAAGTATTGTTTTTCCAGATTTATCTCTCAAGGCCTGCTCGAGTAGACTAGTAAGCCTTGCAACTTCTTCTTTAAGATTATCCACCTCTTTTTGATGTTGGGCTTCCAACTGGGCTCTTTCTTCGTTTTCCACTTGTCTTTTTCTCGAACGAGTGTTATAGGCGGGTTTCAAGGGGGAACCTATATTTCAACCTGCTAAATGTAAATCATGCAATTTATGCAAAAATCCTGAAACAATTAATTTTAAAAAAAATACGTATGAAATGCGGACTCACCCTTTATGGGATGACAACCTAATAGGAATATCCTAATTGTTGAGTGCATCAAAAGGTTGGTCATTATCTAGTTTCAAAGGGTCTCTCACATGCTCAGTGATCGTCCATGAAAGGTTGATATGAGGCTTACAAGTAGTGTGAAAATAGAAGCCCTGAGTAATATCAGTTTGGCATATCAACCACTTCCAAGTAAACAATCAAGCGAGAGTTGGATAGTTTCACGAGTCTTACCCAGGCTAAAGCCATTGGGGTATCGTTACTCCCCCACTTATCCTAGTTTGTAAAGTGTGTGCTTCTAAAGTGATGCATGACAACATAAACAAAGATGCATGCTAAAATAGTAAATGCAGGAAAAATAAACAAATAAACACAACAAACAAAATAGCAATAATAAGACAAAAGACAAAGCTTAATCTTAAGCTTAATCCTCCCCCGGTTCTTTAGTTTCCTTCTCCTTTTCTTCTTCTTTGAGCTCCCTAGCCTCCTAGGACCTGGACAGAGAAGAAGCTTGGTATCCCTACCGTCCTTCTTTCCTTTCTTTCTGGCCTGGGACCACTGCCATCGGCCAAAAGACCCTTCACCGACCACCACCAACAAAAAAAAGGGACCAAACCACCCTGTCAGCAGCTCTCATTCTCCAAAGTCTGAACTCAAGACAGAAACCCCCCTCAGTAGCAACAGTAGGGCTTTGTCACTTCCAGTCACGGCAATAGTGGAGTCTTCATCATCCTAGCTGAAATCAGCAGCAATCTTCCCTTCCCAGTAGCAATAGTGTTGTCTTCAGCAACACAGTAACAGTGGTGGAAGATCTTCCTTCCAGCAGAAAAACAACACCTTCTTCTCCAGCCACAGACAACCACTACTAAAAAATGTATTAATTAGCAACGGATTTTTTCGTTGCTGATTTCACAGCAACGGATTATCCGTTGCTGATTTTAGCAACGGATTATCCGTTGCTGATTGTCAGCAACGGATTTGCTGATTCACGAAATCAGCAACGGATTTTCCGTTGCTGAATATATTATTTTTATTAAATAATGACAGGGACAGGTAACAACTAAGGCAATGATAGGGAAGAAGCTGATAAAAGAACTAAACAATGACAGGGACAGGTAACAACTAAGGCAACTTTCCATTATATCAATTAATACTTAAAAACACTGGATTAAGAAACGATTGACACAGACAAACATAAAAAATTCACAAAAAAAGAAGGAAAGAACTGAACTTGCAACTTATATGTTGTCCAATGGGAAGGCCTAAAACAGAAGTAGGTGTAGGAAGTGCAAATGTGAACTTTGCCACATTGTGGCTCAACTGAACACGCTTGACAAGTTTAAACTGCTTCAAATTTTCTGGATCTAAGCAGCCTATAATCAAACAGAAAAATTAGTTAGCTTCATAAAACACAACAAATACATTGATAGAAAGAATAAAGGCAAAACAAACTTCACATAAAGCTAGCTCAAATGTAAAATCTAAAGGATTGAGCGTATGAGCAAACAAAAGTACAAAAGGGCTAAAAGCCAATCCACTTAGTTACTCATGCTTTAGTTAATAATGAACTTCAATCTAGGTGCTTGAGAGAATCTCAATTTGCTCATTAAAACCTCATTCATGGGGAGTTCACCAAGTTCTAGCTGTGGTACAACAATACTAGCTCTCCATAATCCATGATGAAATATAAGGCTCTTTTACACAACCATAAATCATTCAAAGAGAAACCATAGAACAAAACAGCAAAGCCTATATCATCTTAAAATTAGTATCTCAGAGATACAGAAATAGAAGAGTATGCAATTAGAGCAACCATTGCTAATAAAAATCGCATCAAAGCCTCATACAACAAGTAAACTTAAAATGACAATCCATTTATTACTATGTTAGAGTATAACATTTGCACAGCTTGAACTGCATTTAACATCAAGAACCATCCTTCTCAAAATGGATACTGAAGATTTGGAAAACCCAGAACCCAAATTTCATAGAACAATCACAAACTTCGTAAAAGATCCAATCTTCCTAACATAAACCCAATCAACATGCACAAAATATAGGATAAAAAAGCACAAAATTAAGAACAAAAGAAAAGAAAAAGCTCAGACCTTTGGGCTTTTTGTAGGAGAAGAGAAAGACAGCACCAATAACAATGGCCATAATAGCCACAGCTACAGCCCCAAGAATCTGAACATCAAGAGTGTGCAAGAATTCTAAATCCATTGGGTCAGTGATATTGATTACCTTACCCTAAAAGAATTCAGCTTTATAAGGGAGTTTTCAAACAGGTGAACAAAACAAGAAAATGAATATCAGAGATGGGTGTTCCATGTAGCCTCTCTTGTCTTTGTTTTGGATCTTTACTTGTTGCTGTTAATTTTTTTTTTTTTGGTGAAATGCTGCTGTTATTGTTGTTAGTTGCTGCTACAAGTGACCATAAAAGAGTAGAGCAGAGAGCCTCTAAGTCTGAAAATGTGGTAGGTAAGATTATTTGACGTTTGGTATGGCCTAGCCTAACTCGAGATGTTAGAGACGAATAAGAAGAAGATGAAGAGAAATATTAGGGACAAAGGAAGATCAGATCGATGAAGAGAGAGGGCTAAGTTAATTGTTTTTCTACTGTTATGGATGTTATTATCAGGGGACGAAGGGGATGAAGATTCACTGCAAGTTAATTAGCATTTTCTGGGTTCTTTGTTTATTGTTCTGTTTACGTTTCTGAAGGGGAGAGAGTGTAAGATTAGGATTGCTAATTAACGGTTGAGATTGTAAAAGTAAAATACCTCATCAACGGTCTGTGTAATTTTAGCTTTATATTAAAATTTAATTTTTTTTTTAATCAGCAACAGATAGTTCGTTGCAAATTCTATATTGTCTTTAGCAACGGATTTTCCGTTGCTAAAGCCTGGTGCTAATATTAAAAAAATAATAAATATGCAATCCGTTGCAAATCCGTTGCTAAAATCAGATGCTAATAGTCCCATTTTTTAGTAGTGAACTGCAGAATCAACTTCTCAGCTGCGGGTAGCATTGGTTAAGTTCCCCTCTCTAGCCGAGCACCAGCTTTCAACCGGCAACAGCAACAACTCCAGCACAAACTCTTCTCGCCAGTCCTTGCACCAGGTGAGCCCCTTTGTCATCCCTTTAAACTTAATTGCCTTGACACCGTTGCATGCACGCGTGAATTATTCACGCATGCATGCAACATTTGGGGAGCCGGTTACTAGCTTGGGCTAGTAACTAGGTTGGGCTGCTGGATCCAGCTAAAAAATATATATTAAAGTAAAAATAGTTTTTTAAAAAAAAATTTAAATTTTACGGGTTTATTCATTGGCGCCAGAGTTAGGATTCCGTATATTTTGGGTTGTGCACTATTTACCAACATCATAGTTGGAAATATTCAAAAGTGATTATTCACTAACACCAGAGTTAGGAATATGGTAGGAAAAAAAAACAGGGGGAAAGCACAAACATTTAGTGATTTTAGACAAAACCAGCAATGCAGCCTGCCTTAGATAGAATGCTTAAGGGGTGATAGTATCTTCCCTTTCATGTAACCAGTCTCGTACCATAGAATCTCTGTTAATCAGTTAAGGTTCCTAGTGACTATCATATTAAGTGGTAACTCCTTAAACAAGACCTTTTTTCCCTAAAAAACAAGATGTCAAATATCTGTTTTTTCCGATCGAGTGATAATTTTTAACGGGTTGTCACGATGTCTGGGTGTGATAGTGATCTCGGGTTAAGCCTAGTTGTTTCAGTGAAGGCTATTGAATCAAGGGTTGCAGAAGGGATGGTTTATGGCTTGAGGTTTTAGTTTGATTTTGGTGAAGGATTGGTGGTGGTGTAAGGATAGGTAGTGATGGTATTGAATGAAGGTTGAGGGCTGGTAATGTCTTTTCTGGTTCTCTCTGTTCTCCCTATGTTGGTGTTGGTTCTTGCAGAACATAAGCTTATTCTTCATCCTTTTAAAGTTTTTAAGGAGAATCTAAAATTAATGCAGTCTAAAATGAGTTTTAAGACTTGATTCTTGGAGATTTGATTTTTGATTTGGACTTAATATCAACCAAGCATTAGTGTTTTCTTTCCTTCTTTCTGAACATGTTTTTTTTTTAATATTTTGCTCCTTTCAAGTTTGTAATTATTTATTGTTCATAGTCAATTCATTGTTGAAACACATCAAAACTCTGATAATAACATCACAGGTACTATTGGAAACATCTTGACAAGATAAATCCAACAATACTAAAGAAGATCATAAATGGTGAACAAAGTGGGCTAAATTTTGGGCTTTAAAATAATTAGGATTTAGTTTGATAATGTAATATCCTGGCCCAACCTGCTGTATATTGTCCACTTTAGGCCTTCTGCCTTCACGGTTTTGTTCTTGGTGACGCAAGTCCACTTTTGAGCCTAACTTCTCAAAACACGTACAACAGGTCAGCGACCAACACTACTTATAGAGCCCTGGCTCTAGATGCTCACTTGTGATGTGGGATATCACAATCCCCCTACCTTAAGATGAGTCGTCCTTGGCTTTAACACCAAATATAATAGCTCAGCCCAACCTGCCGTATAATGTCCGCTTTAGGCCTTTCGCCCTCATGGTTTTGTTCTTGGTGACGTGAACTCACTTATAAGCCTGACGCCCCAAAATGTGTACAACAGGTCAACGACCAGCATTACTCATAAAGCCCTAGCTTTGGACACTTGCTTCCGATATGGGATATCATAGATAAGGTAAAGACTTCCTCACGAAGGAAGATCTACCTTGGACCTTAGCTAAAACCATGACCTTTTCGGAATACAGGGAAAGATTCGAGATGATACAATTAGTTGAAGGGGATTGCCAAAAATCAAGGTTGAGAAATTACCGCACATAACTAAAGTACACTACTTCATAGACAACATAAAGAAGTTGGCGTCAATTCTGAGGTACATAGATGAGAATCTGTTTGAGAAAAAGTAAGGGAGAATTGCTCATTTAATAAGGATTCTCGTTTAGATTTCAACAGTTAAAGCTTTGACACACCTCTAGGATCCGAGCTATAGATGTTTCACCTTCGAGGATGTTGATATGACCCCTACCTTTGAAGAGTATGCCTAGATCTTGAGTTTCCCAAATGACCCTCACAAAGTGTATTTCAGGCAAAAATTTGAGAGTACAACTACAACGGTGGCAAAACTATTGCATATAGACCAAGTTGATCAATATAATACGTCTAATGGAAGGTTTAAGTGGAAGATGATTGAGAATAAACTGAAAACAGATAAAAAAGAAGGAAAGTTGGGCGAAGAAAGGTATCAGATAGTTGCTTTCGTTATTTTTTGGCTAGTTATTAGAATCACCAGTAACATGGAAACAAACCAACTCTCATGGTAACAAAACACAAACAGAAAGAGACGTTGGCTTATTATGGAAATAAATCAACAGTAGCAGCAATGAAGTTTATGACAGAAACCAGAAACAGAAAGAGACGTTGGATTGTTATGGAAACAGATCAGCTAAGGATTAGGCAAGTCAATGTATCCAAATTAAGCAACTTGTAATGTTATAAAAAAACCAGCAGCTTGTATAGAATAGTAAGTTGTATATTCACGTTAAAATTCAATGAAACAGAGAAAACCTTTCTTCCATTGAAACATCTTTTTTTCCTCTAAATTTCTGGCTGGTATCAGAGCCTGTGTGAATATACATCTTAACAGAACCACACAACATGTCAACTCTGTCACTCAATGTTGGTAATTTCATTATCCTCAAGCTCATCCCCACAAATTATCCACTATGGAGAGAACAAGCCTTAGCTCTTGCAGAAATTCAAGACTTGGTTGATCATCTCATCAATAAAGACTCAATCCCAAACAAATATATTATACCAGATTCTACTACTACCACAAATTCTTCACCAAAACTAACAGAAGAATACATTGTCTGGAGGAAGGCAAATCGGCTTCTTCATGGCTGGTTGATTGGTACTATTTCAGAACAGACTAGGCCTTGTAGTAGGCCTCGATACAACCTTTACTGTCTGAAGTGCTCTAAAAAATGAATATGCAAAAGACTCCCAAGAACGAGAATTCACCTTCAGACAAAAAGTCACCTATTTTCGCAAAGAAGATGACAAAACCATTGGAGAACACATTCGAATCTTCAAAGGACTATGCGATGACCTTACAGCTATTGGGAAACCAATTTTAGACAAAGAAAAAATCTTTTGCCTCCTCACAAGTCTCGACCCTCAATATGAAACATTCACTACCACAATGTTGAAACCACCAAGACCTTCTTACCCGGAGTTGGTCTCTCAATTGCAGAGCCTAGACCAAAGAAGAAACTGGTTTACCAATTAGACAAATAATTCATTCACTCCTCAACTGGCATTCTATGGGAAAAAACACCAGCGCCCTCAACATCATTTTTCAGGAACCCATGTCAGCAGACAAAGCTTTATATCTACTAGGAGAGGATTCCATGCACAACAACCTAAAGAGAAAACTCATACTTACACTCGCAGACCCACTTCAGATCCAAAACAGAAACGACCTCCTCCATCTGGAGAGCATCGCATGACTCCTGCAGAACATGAGCTATAGCGAGAAGAAACCTATTAGTACTGTGGTGTAACAGGTCATATTGCAAAGATATGTTGGTGGGTGCCTAAACGATAAAATCAACACGGAGACCTTCCACAAGCTTTAGCTGCTCTCACCTTGGACAATACTATCACTGAAACGGAATGGATCTCTCATACAGGAGTTTCCAACCACATGATAGGTAATCCAGGTATGTTAAAAAATATTCGCAATCATTATGGTTCAGACTTTGTTCTTATTAGTGACGGTTCTTCTATATCAATACATGGTATTGGAGATTCCTCCATCACACAGAAAAATCAAATCCTGCCACTTAATAATGTATTGTTAGTACCAGATTTGAAAAAAAAAATTACTCTCTGTAAGTCAGTTAACATCCCAATTTCCTGTTAATTGTGAATAAAAATTTTATAGTTTATACCACTACTTTAGGTTTTCTATGTGGATAAATGACAATACATTGACATTTTGATAATTTATTTGATTAATTTGGAGATTTTAATGCTTTGTGCGAAGAGAGAAATATAAGAGAGTCTTATATTATGAGTTTCAAGATATTGGGTTCATTATAAAATTTCAATCCTTAAAATTTTGTAAAATCACCATAAGATTTTTTTTCTTATTTTTGGTTTATAAAAATCAATCTCATCTTAGTGTGTGTTTGCTAATGTGATGCAAAATATTTTTATGAAAGTGTTTTTAATTAAAAATAATAATAATAATTTATATTTTTTAAAATTTTTATATTAGTACATCAAAATCATTGAAAAACACATAAAAAATATTAATTTAATATTTTTTTGTTGAAAAATAGTTTAAAATTCAAGTTGAATCACAGATATAAACGAGTTAAATCGCAAAAACAAATATACTCTTAAACTGGTAATTAACACATGACATAATCAGAACATGATCATGTATGTTCAGCGTTGTTGTAGTTTTTATGACCATGGTAAAAAATTATAATTTATAATTTTTTTAGATCCAATATCTATTTTTAAAAAGTCAGGAGGACGTCCTACGCAAAAATATTACGTGTATTTATAAAATAAATACTTTCAAAAAAGTATTTGGTGCAAAACGTCTTCTTTTCTTTCAAAATGTAGCATTTCTTTTTTCTTTTTTCGCTGTGAGCCAAACTTGATAGAAGATTCACTACTCAAAAAAAGATAAAAGAGTGCAAACACTATTTATCTCCTCCTGTAGACCACCATGCATAAAACGCAAAAAATATCGGAGATCACCAAGAAATTCTTCAATTTTTATGGTCGCAAAGAGGAGCATCATGTACGTAAAAAACAGCTCTTCTACTACTAGCTAGTTCCATAGACGTGACAAAAATAACAAAAAATATTATAAAAGTGGGCAGCCTGAACTAAGAAAAATTAGATTGGAATGAGAAAATATGAAGGAAGTGAATTAAACAACGACTTGAGAGAAAACCCTAGATGTTATATAAGTCTCATAATTGAAGATAAAATTTTAAATTAAACACTGGATGTTCAAAATAGGGTTGAAAATTTTACCAAAAAATAAATTTTGGTAGCTCAACACTTGGACTACTGTTTCCAATGTACCCTTTTTTTTTCTTTTTTTTCTTTTTTAGAATCCAACACCTTCAACTCCAAATTTGGTAACTCAACACTTCTAGAATCTCCTGCGTCCCAAAAACCCTTTATTACACAGGCATAATGTATAAAATATCATCTTGAACTAAAGCTTCAACAGAGACAACATTGAAAACGCCAAAACCTGAAGGCTGAAGCTATGCCACATCCATGTTTTCCTCAATGTTCTGTGGACTAGTCTCAATTCTCAATCTTTTTGCTAGAAGTATCACAGCTTGATCCTGCCTCATCATCACTATCAAGACCTCTCTTAGCTTTATGCCTTGCCTCATCTTGCTCATATACCAAGTATACTCCATTCTTCTTCACAGTCATTGTGTTCATACAGTCTACAATAAGTTCCACTTCATCTTCACTACCAAGTTCGAAAAAATTGTTTGATATATGGCCTTGCCAAAGGTGATCTTCGCAGGATTTTACCAAGTTAATTGCTACAGCACGAAAATTCTTGGTAAAACCCTTAGTATAATTAGTCAATTTGATTCTAATGTGTTTAGTTTCTTCTTTCTCTAAATGAGATGAGCAAACAATGCACACGTTCATGCCATTCAAGTTCCTGCCGTCGAATTCAGGTAGTTTAAACAATATTGAAGCACCCTCATTCTTATAGTTGAACAAGGCAGGAATCTCATTTCCAGGAAGTACCATACCAGAAATACATCCCTGCACAAAGAGTACCATTTTTATTTTATATATCTAACAACAACATAGAAAAATATGTTTAACAAGTAAAGAGAGACAGAGAAAGAATACCTTGTGCAAGCTATTTTTTAAAGTATTTGAGATATCGTAGCACCCTTCCATGTCAATGTGTGAAATGGACCTTGATTTATCCAATCCTGGAGCCTCAATCAGTTTGGGGCAATTAGCAATATACAGCAAACGCATACGTGAAGCTACTGATATGTCTGGTAATCTTTCCAATGATGTGCAGTTCGAAGCGCGCAAGACATCCAAATTTCTAGGTAAAGCTGGAATTGTTTGTAGACTTGTGTTATCGTCCAACGTTAGAATTTTAAGTCTCAAAAGACTACATAAGCCAGCTGGTAGACTTTGAAAACTGTTACGGTCCAATTCCAGATTGGTTAGTGAGGGTAAGCTCCCAAGATCTCTAGGAAGCGCATCATCAGATAAATTGCAATCCCTGAGCGACAATGATGTGACATGAAAGGAAGGTGGCAACAGGTTGGTTGGATTGGGAATTTTTCTTGGAAGAAACCATGACTTCAAACGTGAAGGAAATGTTGCAGAAGTTGAACCTTTACAGCCACAAAGTGATAAATCTTTGAGGTTCTTCAATCTGACTATGGTACTTGGTACTTGTCTTATGACAGTGTCTTCTGCATTGAGAATTGTCAAGGATTCCAAATCTCCCAAGTCCTCGGGCAATTCATCAAATTTTGAGCAACCTGAGAGGTAAAGAATCTCGATAGACTTCGACTTCCAGAAGCTACTCGGGAGCCTCCTAAGTTGCTTGCAATCTTTTAAATTTACCAAAACAAGTCTATCAAGGTATCCAATAGAATGATGAACTTCAACCAAACTTCTGCAGTCTTTGAGTTTTAACTTCTCCAGATGTGGAAGTCTGGAAAAGTCGGGAGTCCGAGATAGGTAATGAGAATGACTGAGATTAAGAAACTTCAACTTCAAAAGGAACTGAGGAAAAGAAGCAAGATTCAGGAGTTAGAAAGAAATTGTTATTGTTTGATAGCATACTAAAGTTGAGATAAATATTTGATAGTCTTAGCATACCTTAGAATTCTTAACCTGTCTGAGGTTGCTGTGTCGCATATCTATAGCAACAAGGTTTTCCCCATAGAGGCCATCAGGTATGAACGAAAGTGGAAATCCATGCCAGCAGAGCCAGGCTAATTTTCTCAAAAGATATTCACAGCCTCCACCAAGCTTTACATGATTGAGCTGGAGCAGCCTTAGGTTTTGCAGATTGCAAAACACATTTAAATCCACTTTCATGTCATTCCCTTTCAGCAAGTTTATGGCCATCCCTTGGGTTGCTTCAGTTCCCTGTCAATAAACCACGTCAAGAGGAAAGGATCAGATATTTTTTCAAAACATGAATTTATATGATGATAAGTTGGAATCACTCACCATGTTTCTTCTCAAAATGTCAGCAACTTCTTCACGAATCCATAATCTACTCCGCCTTCCCGGATTGTTCGGTGATTGCGCACGAACAATTTCTCTCCCCATATCTCGAAGCAAATCATGCATTATTAGCTTGTTCTTTTCATTAACAGATACAAGGCACCTCTGAGTGAGGACACCAAGTCCAATGTCTGCAAAAAAATCACAACCATTTAATATTGGTAACACATATTCCTTGTCCATCCCAACAAAGAAACATGATATATCGAGGAATAAATCTTTCTGTGTGTCATCATTCAGGCCATCAAAACTTATTTGGAGCTTTTTCAGAATTTGATCATCAGGAATTCTTCTCAGTTTTTCCAATGCACTTTTCCATTCAACTATACTTCTACCAAATAGAAAAGAGCCTATTACTTCAAGTGCTAGTGGCAATCTTCCACAGTAGTCAACAAT
>Ga0325404_1002310_pt1 | contig 20405 bp, 18 predicted proteins | sample PopdelMetagenome_18_FD_205664 | JGI IMG/M metagenome (GOLD analysis project Ga0325404, IMG submission 205664) | Populus deltoides microbial communities from Bellville, Georgia, United States - Xylem-Control-R1 | ecosystem: Host-associated > Plants > Phyllosphere > Stem > Wood/Secondary xylem... | reverse complement strand
CTTTGAAAATGTCTAAAAATTTGTAAACACAACACATTATGGATGCACCACCATAAACCACTCAGATATCTTGTCACCACCTATTCTTCTGTTTCTACCAAGTCACTGTAAACAATAATTGATAGAACTTATTAGAATAATCGTCGACAGAACTACCTCTTTATCTCAATGTATGGAGTCGTTAGTATAGGTTTGTGTATAGCTAAAAGTAAGGAAGTGCTCCTTCATCTTTATCTTATTTTAATCACTTGTTCTCGACTTTCCTTGCTTCACTCGTGACCTCTTTAATTGTTTTCATCGGGAAAAAGTCTAACCCTTTAATTTGATCACAATAACTTTCACCCTTATCTGTTCTAGAACCTCCTTATACTAAAAGATATGTGAAACTTTGTTCAACCAAATGATGAACTCATCTGCTTGTAAAGTTCTTATAAAATCAGTAAGTTTAATTTGAAAACTAAAATCTCCATATTGTTTGTTGTTACTTATTTTTGGGCCCCATGTGCTAATGGAGATGGTGTATATCCCTCTTGAATCAAAGGCATGAGTTTAGTTCAGGGTTGCTAGGAAATTGATAAAAGCAGAGAAGAAAGAAATGTTTTTCGAACCTTGTTTCGACCGTCTTCTGCCCTATTTATCCTTCCCCTTTGCTGCCGAAATTGTGAGGCTTCTTAGGCTAGTTAGGAGTCTTTATAATGCTAAATTCATTTCTTTTTTATCTGGTCTTTAAGGCTAGAAGAATCCCTCAGAATTTGTACTGGAAATTGATTCTGCTGCTGTCACAATTATGTTGTAAACCAACTTTGTTTCAACTTCAACCTAGATTCTAACTTGGTTTCTTGCAATATCTGACCATCCCAGCTATATTATTTCACTCATGACATGTTAAAGAATTGATTTGCACCTTTAGTGGGTCTTAGGATCCACTGTTCTTAGGTCAAACTCTCAGTCGTATTGGGATGCTCGGCATTGTCAATTTCCGAATCAGATCAGGAGACCTATTTTGACCAACTAGTCTGCGGCCAGATTCTGTTCTTCAAAATGATTTTATCTAACTTGAAATCCTTCATGAAAGTTGTAGTCCTACATGTGTAAATGAATTTGGGTTTTTTAATCGTCTGATTTCGATATCAGATGCTTAAGATATTCACGCTTGAATATCTAGTGTAAAAACAGAGAATCCTGCTGCGAGAAGGACTTTGGCCTGAGTTTGCAGGTTTGATTCGAGGGACCTAATTGCAAGATACTTAAAGTTTGAAGACCAATTACGGGCCAATGTGAAGGACTTTTTTAGACCAAGGGCTGAGTTAAAAAAATACTGAAATAAGCGAGTTTGCAGATGAAATCGGAAGAAACTTGGTTGGATTTGGAAAAAAACGGAAAACATGGACAGGATTAATTTGCAGACCAATTACCTTTGCCTTGCGTTTCAGCAACAAACGACGCTGTCATTATTTTACACCTTAATGCACATTGTTTTTTCTTTTCTTCAGCTGAGGAAACAAGACGGCGCCGTTTTAAAACAGCCTCATTTTGAATTAATGAGCATGGTACTGTACCCCCGTCTGCAACCTTTTCCCTCCTCTACAACCGTTTCCTGCAGTTTTCTTTTTTTGCATTTCTCCCGTCCTTGCATTGTACGAGACAGGCCCCCTTTTTACGCTAGGATGGCAGCTGCGAGAGGGAATGGTTTTGTACCTCACAGTGCCAGCTGGGGAAGAGGACGCAGAGGGAGCCTCACACCATCTAAGGGCTGTGATTTTATCCCTAATACATACGGCTGGGATGAGAGGGCGTGAGGTTGGTCACCAAGTTTTGCTTGGCTATATAAGCAAGCTGTTAAGTAAACAAAAAAAAGGGAGAAAAAAGAGAGAGAGAGGCCAAAAACAGAGAGAGTAGAGGGAGACGAAGAGGGTTAAACACGCAGAAAAGAAGAAGTAGAGACAGGGGAAAAGGAAAACATAAAGGAAAGGGAAAAGAGGGAACCGAGAGTACAAGAAGAAGTTTTGGGTAGAAATAGAAGGAAACAGCGAAAGGGAGGGGAGTTTAACTTCAATCTATTTTACTTTACCGGAAAGGAACTTAACAAAGCTCTAAAGAGTTTTTGAAAAAGTTCCTAATGGTGAAAGATGAAGGTTTTCTTTGGATCATCAAAGGCAAACACGCAAGGACTGCCCCCCGGTTTGTTCTCCATTTTTTGCAAGCAAGATCTGCAGGTATAGGTTTCGGCCTCTTTGTTTTTCCTGCTATATTCAAACCCTTGCATCTGTGTTTCGTTATGTTCCAGAACTGTTTCTTCCTTTGCTCTAGATGTTTGTTTTCTTGGGAAAAAAGGTGGCATGCTTACCCGCTGTTCCATCCATGGTTCTGAGTTGTTTTTCTTTGGCTTATATTAAAGCTACATATTCTTTTCTGTTATTTTGTTTCATGAGGAACCGTGAGTTTTAAAGGCCTTCATCATCCTTCGCCTCCTCTGCTTAGTGCATCCTTGACTGGGATTTGTATAGGATGTTCTGTTTTTCACACAGATTTAGTTTTCATCCATAAAGAAAAACACGAGAGGGGTTCCTTCGCATTTGAGGTTTTCTTTTGGCAGGTGTTTGGTTCACGTTTTCATTCTTGTTTCTGTGAAAAGGGAGGTAGCAGACCGTTGGTCTATAGTTATGGTATTTAACATATGTAATACAAAGGCAAGATGCTTAGGTTGTTTCCTTTAGCGTGAAACAAACATGGTAGAGCCTGAGATTAAGAAAAGGGGAGAGGCGTGGGTCACGGTTTCTGCTATAGGATTGGGTTTCAAAGCTTTGATTTTCATGTGTATACGGACTCACTCTTTTCTGTTGAAAATAATGGGTCATGCTATGTTTAGTTTCTGAGTTTGAGAGGATGGACCGAAGTCTGTTGGGTGAGATTTGGCTTTGGAAAGTTTTTTTCCCCTGCCAGGTTCCTCCTGCTTTGTTTTACATGACTGTTTAAGTCTTGCAATGTTAGAAATATATATGATGGCTTGTCGTCTTTAATTGTGTTTACTGTGATGTTTGTTTTTTGATATAATAAAAATGTTTTCTTGTGTGTTGCATATTACTAATACCCTAACATATTTTGAATATTTCTCTTAAAAAAACAAATATCCAAAGTTTAAAAGAACATGTGTTTTAGAATGGATTTCTTAAACACAAAAATTATTTTCTTGCATTTTGGATTTTACAACATGTTTGTAAATTTCAATGGGTGTTGGCCAATATTCTAAAAATATAAAAATTTTATTTTTGGGGAGTTAGTCTTTATTCACCATTAATAGTTGGATAAAGAAATCCAAAAGGGGTTAATATCCAAAATATTATTGGGAATAATTTTATTCACTATTAATATTTGGATAAAGAAATCCCAAAGGGGTTAATATCCAAAATATTATTGGGAATAATTTTCTATTATTCAATATTAATAGTTAGATAAAGAAACCTCAAGTATGGTTAATATCCAAAATACTTTTTTAGGAATAATAAGTCATTATCCCTTAATAATATAAGGGCAAAGAAACCTATGAAAAGTAAATGTCTGAATTATTGTTAAGAGTAATCTAACTTGTTCATTTTTAACATAATGGTAGGTTTATGCCCAAAATGTTATTTAGAACAATTTAATTGCACATCCTTGAAAGAAGCCTCAATTATAATTGGGGATATTTTAAATTTTGATTCCACGGTTTATGGGTCGTGAAAATATGAAATACCAAGTCAAAAATGAGCTTTTAAAGCACCTTGAATTTCTTTAGATTTCTAACTTAGTTTTTTTGTTTCTCTTCCTTGCGATTTACAAGTCATGAACATTTGAAATAGTAAGGGAAAAATGAGCTTTTAAGCACATTGAATCTCATTAGATTTCTATCTTAGCTGTCTCTTAATTCATAGGTTGTAATTTATTTCAAATCAAACATAGATTTCAAGAAATCTGCACCAGTTCTCCTTGGCACTCTATGGACATATCTAAAGGTATGATCCATATTTGGCCAGGGGTTCTTTCTTTTAGAATTTGAACCCAAGTTCATTCATCATAGAAAGCTCATCCTAGAAAAACTGATTAGAGAACATCAACACCATAGCAATTATAAGGCAAACCAAACACCAAGCAACTTACCTTAGGTAGGGCATACTAGGGGTGCTAAAACCTTTCCTTTACGCAACCAATCCCTTGCCTTAGAATCTCTGAAAGACCAGTTAAGTTTCATAGTGACCATAATACTAAGTGGCGACTCCCTTTTTCACAAAACAAAGACCCCGACAATTATCCCCTGCTCCGGGAAGGGTCGCTGCGACGTCGCGCTCTCGAGAGGGTACAACATTGTTTTCCTATTGAGATGTTTCCTCTTATGCATCTGCCTTTAGAATGAGTTTTTCTATATTGACTAGAGATCCTTTGTAAATTTTTTCTTCCTCTCGTTGGGGCCTTTTTGCCAACCATCAGGTAAGCTCCTTAATCTGCATTTTTATGTCCTCCATCATGAGCTCCTTAATGTTTCTCTCTCGTGGGGGAACTTCCTCGTTCCTCTTGTCTGAACACGCCCTGCGTCGCAACCTCTTCCTACCATGGTTTTTTTGCGACATATAGCAAATAAAAAAAACTGGGATTGCAGCACACAAAAAACAATAACTTGGGATCGTGGGGATCTGATACCAATTGATGTAGATGAAAGCACAAGCAACAAGACAATACCAAGAGAAAACAAATTAATGGTCAAAATAGGTAAAACATAAGAACCCTAATTCATAGTTTTATTTATGAAAAAAAATATTATGACTTGTCTCTTTAAGAGGTTTACAACTCCTTAATAACCAACAAATCAACCTAAATAAACTAGAAAGCATTAAAATAAAGAAAAAGCAATGAAAATCCTAAACAAACCAAAAACAATAAAATTATCAATCTCAGTACTTGATTCTCTAAACTAAATAAGAAAAAAATAAAATCACAAAAAACAAATCAAAGTTAAACCCATGAGTCTATCACCTGGATTGCAAATTTGGCGAGTTAAGTTGTAAAGTCCGGGTTAACCCAATATGTCAATGTATCAATATTAAAAAAAGGTCATCTTTATTTTTTTTTATAAAATCAAATCATATTTTTCACCGATCATTCAGGATGCTTTTAGTCTTATCAAGTCTTAACTTGGCCGCCAGACTCAAGACACTAAATATATTCTTTATAATCTTCATATTGTTTTTTACGTTTGAAAAAAATTATTATTTGCCCGCTGCGGAGCGTGAACCAATATGTTAATATCAATTATTTAGTGTGAAATTATTATAAAGAAAATTATATGTTTGGTCAAAGTTATTGAATTTATATGCGCATTAAGTTGACTCGAGTAAATTGAAAACTATATATTTTAAATTTAATTAAAAAATTAAAATAAAATTTAACAAAGTTACTTGAATTAGGAATTAACTCATATGTCAATTAGCTTACCTAGAAAAAAAAAAGGTCAATTATTGAGAATGATGACAAGTTAGGTATGGTTGGATATCACGTTTATCAAGCCGTTTACATGCCTATCTATTAAAAAAATATCCGGCCCTTTGCTGCTTATTTTGTTTATTACCCACTAAAAAATGCTTGGTCATTCATTCTAGTCCCTTCATTTAAAAAAAAAAGTTATTTGGACCTTTATATTTACTTGGTGTTTTTTATATAAATAAGTTCGTAATTAAAATATTTTTATCCTCATATTTTTTCATAAAAACTGTTTAATTAATCCCTATATTAATTTTCTTTTAATTGAGCCTAGGTTCCCGCTTCAAATGCCCCGTTCATTAACATTCTAGTAATGGATCTTAAGTTGAAATAAATCCACATGAGTGTATGCATCAATTTTTAGTCCTAAGCCTCCGTGGGAAATTTGCCAAGTAGACATGCCATACATGCACAGCCTCTGATTATTCAGGATCTAAAAAAAATAAAATTAATCAAATACTTCCATTTTAAAGCTTTTTGACGATGTTTTTATCTAAACTATACTATTTTTTAAATGGTCTTTTTGTAGAGAAATTAATGTTTTATATTAAATATCTCAGTATAAAATCTTAATTGAGAAGTCAATATAATCTAATGGTAAAAATGATTAATAAAATAATTCAGATATAAAATTGATAATAATTCAATATTCAGATTATATATATATATATATATATATATATATATATATATATATATATATAATCTGCAAGTTGATCCTGAGAGGAAATAAAACGAAAAGCAGCAAATGGTTGAATTATTTGCAAGTTGATCAACCCAAAGCTTGAAACAAAAAGCAGTAAATGAAGCAATAGGAAGTGGTTTAGTAAAGATATTTGCAAGTTGATCTTGATAGGAAATAAAACAAATTTGAATCTCCTTCTTCGTAACTTTATCATGGATAAAATGATAATCAACCTCAACATATTTTGTGCGAGCATGAAAAACAGGATTCATAGACAAATAAGTGGCACCAAGATTATCACACCAAATGATAGGAGCAAAAACAGATGGAATCTGAAGATCTGTTAATAAATATTGAAGCCAGATAACCTCAGCAGTGCCATTGGCTAAGGCTTTCTACTCAGTTTCAGTAGAAGAGTGAGCAATTGTACGTTGTTTACCTGATTTCCACGGAATCGGCATCTGACCAAAGAACACAAGATAACCACTCGTAGATTTTCTAATATCAACACTACCTGCCCAATCTGTATTTGTAAAGGCAAAGGAAGAATTACGAGTAATATGTAGGCCATGTGTGGCTGTACCCTTAAGATAATGCAAGATGTGTTTAACGGCAGCCTAATGAGAATCTGTAGGAGCATGCATAAACTGACAAATAGACTCTATTAATAGAAAAGCAAATATCTGGTCTCGTAAAAGTGAGATATTGAAGGGCACTCACAATTTGACAAAAGCGTGTAGCATCAGCAAACAAAGGATCTAACAATATGATAGCTTTGGATGTAGAGATAGGAGTATCAATAGGTTTGCAAGATAACATACTAGCCCGAGTAAGGATGTCAAGTGTATATTTATGCTGTCAGAGCATAAGACCCATACTAGTAGGCTTAATCGCAATACCCAAAAAATAATGAACAATACCTAAGTCGCGAAGCTTAAATTTTGATCTCAGTAGCTGTATGAGGCTTTGAAGCAGAAGAGAGTTGCTGCCTGCAAGTAGAATATCATCAACATAGACCAGAAGATAACAAATATCAGCACCAACAGAGAAGATAAATAATGAGGTATCGACCTTAGAAGCTTGAAAACCAATAGATAGCAAGAAGTCATTTAGATGAGTGTACGAAGCCCGCGGAGCATGTTTTAAACCATATATAGACTTATGCAATCTACACATATGAGAGGGAAAAGCTGAGTCAACAAAACCTGGAGGTTGTTTCATATAGACCTCTTCATCAAGAATGCCATTGAGAAAGACATTATGGATATCAAGCTGATGAATTTTCCTATCACATGAAACTGCAATGGAGAAGACTAATCTGACGGTCGTTTGTTTGATAATAGGACTAAAAGTTTAAGAGTAATCAATGCCTTCTTGTTGAGTGAATCCTTTAGCAACTAGATGTGCTTTATACCTCTCAATGCTGCCATTAGGTCTGCGTTAAATCCTATACACCCATCGACCAACAACATTCATTGAAGGGTGTAACGACACTAAGGTTCAAGTTTTGTTAGCACGCATGGCCTGAAGTTTCTCGCGCATAACACTATACCATGCCTCATACCTGTTAACATCATTAAAAACAAGTGGCTCATGAGTAGGAGGCGAAACTACTCAATTGAAGGAGGCAATAAAGGCAGTGGTAATTGTTGTGGATAGTCTGTCTTGGGCTGTGTAGAACGGAGAACCATGTGATGTTGACAAGCAGCTGGGCATGGAGAAGAAGAGCCTATGCCTAGAAGTTGTTGAAGAGGATACGAGGAGAGGTCTGCACAGAGCTGCAGGTTGGCTGGAGAGTTGGTGGAGGGACTAGTCTGTGCAGTAGACACCAACAAATCTATTGTAGAACTGGGTTGTTCTGCAGCGTCAAACTTGAAGGTAAAAACATTTGGGGATGGAGAACCTATTCCTGCATAATGATCATCTGAAAAACAAGCAGCTGGTGACAATATGGTAGGGCTGGACGGGGATGAAGTGGATGCAGAATCTATGGGCAAGTAGGGGTTTGTTGGGGTGCGGCAGATGGTAGAACAATGGTGCTGTTTGGGCAGGTTGGTAAAGTGGTAGGTTGAAAGAGTTGGGGAGGATTCAATGGTGGGATGTGTGTAGGCTGTGTGGAGGATACTGGTGAATGTGTTATCTATTCAGAATTCGCAAAAGGAAAGATATTTTCATGAAAACAAACATGATGGGAGACATAGATACGATGACATGTTAAATCAAGAAAATGATAACCAAGATGAGATAAGCTATATCCTAAGAACACATATGGAGAAGAATGGAAATCCAATTTGTGAGCATGGTATGAACGCAAAAAGGAAAAACAAAGACGCCCAAAAGTACGCAGAAAATTATAATCAGGAGTACGACGAAATAGACTCTTAAATGGAGATTTATTTTGGAGAACAAGAGTAGGAATGCGATTAATAAGATATACCGATGATTCAAAAGCATAGTTTCAAAATCACAATAGTGCACTACATTGGCCTAAAAGGGTGAGGCTAGTTTCAACAATATATCGATGCGAGAATGAGTCATTGACGTGCTCTGCAAGTGGAGGCTGCTGCTATGGAGGAAGGACACCACCGACAGTAGCTTGTAGATGGTTGGCCGACTAGGTTGCTCCACTGGTGGTGAAAGAGAAGTCGGCCATAGCAGCAGTAGAATCCATTTAGGAGAAGAAGAGAGAAGGCCGACTGCAAGGGGGGGAGGGAAAAAAGAGTTATGACGGTAGAAGACTCTGATACCAAGTTGAGAATAATTAGGAGGCTTAACTTATTGGTTAGCCAACATTTTATATATATGTGTGTGTGTGTGTGTGTGTGTGTGTGTGTGTAGGGCAATACACAATAGTAATGGTGGAGATTACAACAAAAGAGTATGCCTATAATATTTCTTATAGAGGTGCTTTCTATAATATGAAATATAATTGAATCGACTCAAGTTGGATTACATATATTTTTACCATATTTTCATCGACGGAGTGGTAATCTTATGCCGACATAAAAATTCCATCAGTAAAACTGCTTAATGTTGCAGTAGCTTCCAATAAATTTGTCTTTTTTTAATATATAGGAATAAATTATTTTTGGTATAAATAAAATAAAATCAACCGGTTTGTGTCATATATCTTGTCAATATTTTTAGGTTTGAATAATTTTGGTAGTCTACAGTATAGGAGAGGTGCTGCCCTTTTTTTTTAAAAAAATCATATTTGATTATGTAATTATTCATCAAATTTGTGTAGATGCTTAGAACAAAATCAACATCACGTCATGAGCACATGGTCAGAGCTAATTCTTCTAACAGCGATGATGATGTGTCATTAGGTGCCGAACAAGAAGAGGCACCTGCAACGACTCACGACGCTACCTCTTCCAGTGTGGTTCCACAACGTAGAGGCGGTGTCCCTTCACAGCGGAATCAATTCACCCGCAAGTATGAGGTACATTGAAAGGACGACCTTTCAATGTAAGTTTGTTTTGAATAAGTTTTTTTCTTCTTTAAACGTAATTTGTGGACAACTAATTAATATTGTTTTAATTTTATTGATTTTCAGATTCATAAACATTGAGACCGCCTTAGTAATAACATCGGTGTTTAAATCTTCGATGTAATGGAGTGATAATTTTATGTGGATGGAAAAATTCCATCAGTAAAACTGCTAAATATTATAGTGGCTTGGAATAAATTTGTCTTTTTGTGTACTGGCCCTCGAAGAAATTGCCCTGCGTTTACTTGGAGCGGGAGAAAAAAGGGAAGGAGGTTAGAAATTTACAATCGATGCAACAGTATACTTCAGTTGACTGGAGGTCAATAGTCAATAGTCTAAGTTAAGCTTTTCTTTTTTAAAAAAAGGAATGCGTGAACACGCTATTAGGTTCTCCAAATGGGTCGGTCTTGGTTCTTTCGGTGTTGCGTAGTCCTTTTTGTTTGCATTACTTAGTTAATTACAAGTTATAGGAGTAGGATTTGTTGTTTAACTAAGAATTACTAAAAGTCTTCTTGGAGACTACAAATCTTTTTCTAAAGAGAGGTGAATCATATTTATATAAACAAATTAGGCAGGATTAGCATGCGTCTCTGAAAAGAAGCGGGTGAATAGAAGAGAGCACATGCCAAGCATACACATAGCAAGATTTCAGCAGCATTTGTTTATGTATACTCGATGACCAAGACATTACCTAACCACCGATACATCCCCTGTTTTCCAAACAATTAATAATTGCATGTGTTTATTTTTCACTGTTGAATCTGTTAGGTTATTCCAGAAATCAAACACACAAAATTTACGTGGTTCGGCAACTTGTCTACTCCACGGAGCTACTGGTTTGTATTAATCAAGCTTAGAAACAATACAAACAACAAAACAAGGAGGAGAAAATTCTTCTCTACTCAACTCAACTCTCTCTAGCTCTCTCTTTGTATTTCTCTCTATTTCGTGTATACTACAGCTTTCATTAGCACCCTCTATTTATAGCTGATATGGGAGACAATCCTCTTCATTTTAATCAATTATAGCAGCCACTCCTGCCACCATATTTAATGTTTCAGCAACAACTCTTGACCTTCACCATGCAACCATGTTTGACATGGCAGCCAACAACCATTTTTGTGTCCATACATAACAATCTCCCACTTGGACACAAATGGCACTATATCCATCTTTTAATCTTGGAGACTAACTGAAGCCTTACACAGCTTCAGTTTATCAAGAATAACTCCTTTGATTAACATGATAGCTGGATTCTTGCTTCCACAAACCTTTTCTAGCATTAGTTGCTCATCGTCTAGCAATTGTCAGATGAAGTGATATTTGATCTGAATATGCTAAGTCCTGGAGTGAAATGCTGGATTCTTGGCAAGGAAGATTGCACTCTGACTGTCGCTATACAGAGTACCCTTTCCATTCATCTTGCCCAATTCTTTTAGGAAACTTTGTAGTCATACTATCTCTTTTGTAGATTCTGAAACAGCAACATATTCAGCTTCTGTTGTTGAAAGAGCGACGATCTTTTGCAAGGTAGAACTACAGGAAACAATAGTACCTCCTAGAGTATATACATATCTTGTAGTGCTCTTTCTGCTGTCAACATCTCCTGCTAGATCAGCGTCTACAAAACCTTCAAGTTTCAAACCACCAGCTGTGAAACTGAGACAAGTTTCCGAGGAACCTTTTAAGTACCTCATGATCCATTTTACCACCTCCCAATGCTGCTTTCCAGGATTGCTCATATATCGGCTTACTACTCCCACTGCATGGGCAATGTCTGGTCTGGTATAGACCATAGCATACATCAATGAGCTGATAGCCAAGGCGTATGGAATCTTATCCATGTATCCGCATTCTAGCTCAGTTTTTGGTGACTGGTCTTTGCTGAACTTGAAATGACTCCCCAGAGGCGTACTTACTGGTTTAGCATTATCCATATTAAACATGCTGAGAACCTTCTTGACATACTCTGTTTGTGAAAGCTTTAGTATGCCTTTGTCTTTATCTCTGATGATTCTCATGTCAAGTATTTATTTAGCAGCTCCTAGATCCTTCATTTCAAATTGTTTTGACAATTGTTGTTTCAACTTGTCAATCTCCTCAATGCTGGATCCTGCAATCAACATATCATCCACATATAATAGTAGAATGATGTAAGAGTTGTCAAAATGTTTGACATAGCAACCATGATCAGCTTGACATCTTGTGTACCCCGAACTACACATGAAGTTGTCAAACTTCTTGTACCACTATCTTGGAGCTTGCTTCAAACCGTATGGACTTTTCTTTAGCTTGCAGATTAGGTTCTCCTTTCCTTATATTGCAAACCCCTCTAGTTGTTGCATGTAAATGTCTTCCTCCAAGTCACCATAAAGAAATGTTGTTTTTACATCTAATTGTTCAAGATGTAAATTTTCTATAGCTACTATCCCCAGAACAACTCTAATTGTTGTGAGCTTCACAACTGGAGAAAATATCTCAGAGTAGTCAATCTTTTTTTTTGGTTGAAACCCTTTTACAACAAGTCTTGCCTTGAACCATTTGCTTCCGTCATGCTCAGTCTTTACTCTATAAACCCACTTGTTTTGCAAAGCATTCTTTCCTTCAGGCAATGTGGTTAGCTCTCAAATCTTGTTCTTCAACAAAGAATCCATCTCATCCTTCATGGTTAACTCCTACTTGCTTGAGTTTTCATCTTGTAATGATTCTTCATATGTTTGTGGTTCACCACCATCTATCAGCAAATTATAATTCAGAAGAAGTGTGAACCATTGTGGGGGTTTTACGATTCTTGAGGACCTGTGAACATAAATAGTAGGTTCACATGATTCCGCATCTTCCTGTGTAGTAGTGGGTACAGATGTGCCTGAATCTTCTTGTGAAGGCTCTTGATTTTTGTTTTGCTTGGTAACATCAGGAAGCCCTTCTAATCTTATGAATTTAGATTTTTGTGAACTTGTATCTGAATCAGCCATATCTGTTTCTACACTTGATCTGTCTTTGTACAAAACTTTCTCATTGAAGATCACGTTCCTGCTTCTGATAATCTTTCTATTCTGATCATCCCAGAACCAAAACCCAAATTCTTCCTCTCCATAACCAATGAAGAAACATTTCTCGGATTTGGCATCTAGCTTGTTGCGAGCATCAGAATCTATATGAACATAGGAAACACACCCAAAGACCTTTAGATGAGAGAGTTGTACCTCTTTTCCTCTCCATACTTCCTCAGAAAATCTGAATTCCAAAGGAACTGATGGACCACGGTTGATTAAGTAAACTGCAGTATGAACTGCGTTAACCCAAAATGTTTGAGGTAACCCTGAATGCAATCTCATGCTTGTAGCTCGTTCATTGATGGTCCTATTCATCCGTTTAGCAATGCCATTCTGTTATGATGTGCCTGGAACGGTCTTTTCCATTCTGATACCATTGACATCGCAATACTCTTTAAAACTCTATCAATGTGTTCTCCTTCATTATCATATCTCAAGCATTTCAACTAAAAACTTGATTCAGTCTCAACCATAGCCTTCTATTTCTTGAAAGTTTCAAACACATCAAATTTATTTTTCAGAAAGTAGACCCATACCTTCCTGCTGAAATCGTCAATGAAAGTCACATAATAGCGAGAACCTCCAAGAGATGCTATTGAAGAAGGTCCCCATAAATCTGTGTGTACCAGTTCTAGCTTTCTTGGTCTTAAGGTCTTGCCAACCTTTAAGAAACTGAGCTTCTTTTGTTTTCCAAGAATACAACTTTCACAAATGTCTAGATCAATATTTTTATAACTTTGGCAGTTTTTCCTTCGACTGAAGTATCTTCATCCCCTTTTGACTCATATGGCTGAGTCTATAGTGCCATAACTGTGCCTGATTTTCTGCTTTAGTAGAGGTAATAATGTCTGCAAATCTTGTGGTCATATACAAGGTACCGGTTTCTTTCCACGAGCCAAAACCATTGCTCCCTTCGATACTTTCCGCATACCTCCAGAAAAAAGGATTGAATGACCACTATCATCAAGCTGTCCAACGGAGATCAGTTTCTTCTTTAATCCAGGAACATGTCTTACATTTTGTAAGTTCCATATAGATCCATTCATTGTCTTGATTTGCACATCTACTATACCCACAATATCCATTGATTGTCCATCGGCCAGATAGACCACACCGTGATCTCCAGCAACATAGTTTTGCATCATTTCGTGGTGTGGTGTACAGTGAAATGAAGCACTAGAATCAAGAATCCAATCATCAATTGGACTTTGTACAACAAGAATCAAAGCATCTTGTACCTCATCAATGGTAGCGTTCGCAAAGTCAGCCTCAATTGTTTTTGGTTTTGTGCAACTCCTCATGTAATGACCAAGTTTGCCACAATTCCAACATTCAACCTGCTTTCTGGGTCCAAACTTGCTTTTACTTCTGTATCTTGATTTTGATCTGTCTTTAGATAAGCCTCTATCTTGTCTCCTCCCTTGAGTGTTGATGTTGAGAGCTGAACCTGAATTTTCACCGGAGTCTTTTCTACGCACTTCTTCGGCCAAAATCAAATCTCGGATGTCATCATATTTTAGTTTGAATTTTCCTGCTGAGTTCCTTACGGCTGTTCTCATACCTTCCCAACTGCTTGGAAGTGAAGCTAGCAAAATGAGTGCACAAATCTCATCATCAAACTCAATCTCAACAGATAACAATTGATTTGTGATGGTATTAAAGTTGTTGAGATGTTGTGTAACAGAGGTGCTTTCTGTCATCTTCAAGTTGAACAACTTTTTCATCAAGCGCACTTTATTATTTGTTAATGGCTTCTCATACATCCCAGACAAGGCTTCCATTAATCTTGCAGTGGATTTTTCTTTTGTAACGTTGTGAGCAACTCTTCTTGATAAAGATAGTCGGATAATGCCCAAAACTTGTCTATCAAGAATTAGCCATTCTTCTTCTTGCATGTTCTCTAGTTTGCTCCCCAATAAAGGAAGATGAAGTTTCTTCCCATATAGATAGTCTTCGATTTGCATTTTTCAATATCCAAAATCTGTCCCATCAAAATTTTCAATTCCAGCAGCCTTTATTTCATTTGCAATTTTCACTAATTTTAGAGTTTGAATTTTCTGAATTCGACTTCACGATTGTGTTCGGAATGTCCAGAAACATTGGAAATGACTTTGAAATCACCCAAATCAGACTTTGGATGGCTCAGATCTGATCAATCAAACTTTTGGACCAATGTACGATGCAGATGAAGCCACGTGTCAGGTGAAATAGTATCTCCGATGCACCGGATCAAAACTCAAGATGTTGACGTGGTTTTGATGACATGGCAGACATGTAAGCACAACGGGTCTGCAACTGATAACGTGGCAAAGCCATGTGGAATTATGTTAGCGTGTCCGTTGCTGCCGTGGATTGCTGGCTGGTCAAGTGACGTGGCAGATGACTATGCGAAATTGCTGTTGTGGCTGCTGACTGGTTGATGACATGGTGGGTTGACCCGGTTCAGTTGCAGGTAGTAGGGCGAAGAAGGAGCATGTGGCGTGTCTGTGCGCGTGGGCAGTCCTAACGTCAGCGCGTGTTAATGCATGCGGGCATGCAACACGTCGGTTCTTCGCTGGAGGTTCACTAGTGGATTTTTATCGTCTTCCTCTACACGATGGTATGTTCAAAAACATGTTTTGAGAACTTTGATTTCTGGGTTTGGATCAAACACCCTCCTTTTTAAGAACAAGCTCTAATGCCATTTGTTAGGTTATTCCAGAAATCAAACACACAAAATTTACGTGGTTCGGCAACTTACCTACTCCACGGAGCTACTGATTTGTACTAATCAAGCTTAGAAACAATACAAACAACAAAACAAGGAGGAAGAGAAAATTCTTCTCTACTCAACTCAACTCTCTCTAGCTCTCTCTCTGTATTTCTCTTAATTTCATGTATACTACAACTTTCATTAGCACCCACCCTTTATTTATAACTGATATGGGAGACAATTCTCTCCATTTTAGTCAATTATAGCAGCCACTCCTGCCACCATATTTAATGTTTCGGTAACCACTCTTGACCTTCACCATGTAGCCATGTTTGACATGGTAGCCAACAACCATTTTTGTGTCCACACATAACAGAATCTACTCGAAAAACTTATGATTCAGAATTTAATCCAAGCTGGATTTTAAGTTGAGCTAAAAAAATATTGACTCGATAAAAACTATGTTGACTCAACTAGGTTTTTTTATAACTCGATCAAATTATCCAAGTCCAATCTAGACATGACCGGGTCAACACCAACAAAAAAAAAACAATATTGATCGATTTAGTGATCCACTAACCTAATTTTTTTTTCAAATTAGTCATCTGATTAATAATTATGCTTCTATGCAGGGTATTTGGTGAAAAAACAATATGGATATATAGTTAATCTTGGGTTAGTACGTGTTTTTATCAAAAAAAAAAATTTAATATATAAATTAACTTGTATATTTCATGCCCTGCGTTATCTTAATCACGTGGCATGAATTATCTTTCAGGAATCTTCACTGCAGCAATAGCGTTGTTCGCTGATTTAAATGTATTAAATAGGCAATGAATAGCTTATTTCGAGTCCACTGCTGAGGTTTCTATGGTTATAAGCTTGAGGGTGTTTGTCAGTATGGTTTATATAAGATTTGATTTATTTTGTTTGAAATTAATTTTTTTTAAAAGAATTTTGAATCTTATTGAGGCAGTTATATTAAAAATAAATTTTAAAAATAAAAAAAATATTTTAATATATTTCAGAACAAAATATGCTTTAAAATGCAATCTATACTGCAATTCTAAAAATACCCTTAAACAAACAATAGTTTTAATTCAGGTGATTAATTTATTTGTTTAAAATATTATCATCTTGATTTTGAATTGAAAAAAAAAAAAACTACAAAAAAGAAAATGTTCCCCTCACACACCATCATTGACGGGTTGACTATCCAAAAAAACTTTTAAAACAAAAAGAAAAATATTTTAAATTCATTTAACACTTTATATGGTATAAAGTGATTCTTTATAAAAGTGAAACATAAGAAATTTAAAATGACTTGTTAATTAATCCCTGTAGCCATGTGAACTTTTTTCAACTGGACCAGCTTAAAATTACTTGTTAATTAATCACGATTAAGTTATGGTCTTTTTTAACTGTCAAAATTTTCAAGTTGATCATTTTATTAGTCTAATGTCTACATCTGTCAATTTTCTATATGAATAAACTCTACCAGCTAATGCTATCACCAATTTAGTTTGCTCATCCTAAGGTTCAGAATCCCTGTCTAATTGATCACATTACGTATTCTCCAAAGGAGAACAAGAAAGAGAAGTGCGATTCTATGAGCTCCGGAGGACATGGTATGCTTCTTATTCATATTTTGGAACTCTTTTCTTTCAGTCTGCTGTTAGTTTTCTGTCATGTATATGATGCTTTTCACTTTTGTATAGCATGACCTACAAAAGTTGATCCTATCATACAAGAATTCTGATATGCATGCCGCTGGTTTCTCGTTTATCATAGATGAGTTTTCAGCCTCCAAAATGTTTCCTTTTCTTTTTCAGGAGTCACAAGATCCAAAAGAGTTCTATCTCCAATGCATTACTCATTTAAGATAGAGTCATTCTCCTTACTTCTGAAGACAAAAGTGGAAAAGTATGAATCTGATGTTTTTGAGGCCGGAGGCTACACATGGTTCGTTGATTCTCACCACCATCCTTTTATTAATACTTGATTCTATATGTGCAAAAATGTCCAGTTAAAAGATAATTATGTTAAATTAATTAAGATTAACATAAATTAAAAACCAACATAAAAGAGAAGGAGACTAGAATTATGAAGTGCTTAAGTTAACGTAAATATAAACTGAAAATATTATTCTACCCTTAATAAATAAAACAAGATAAATATATTATTTAACAACGTATGCTATTCATCAACTGATAATTAATTTTTCTTGTTTCCAGGAGGTTGTGTCTTTACCCGAATGGAAACACTAAAGGAATAGGGACAGGCTTTGTTTCCCTTTACCTGCAAATAGAAAATACAGGCAATCTTGCTCATCGATGGGAGGTCACCACCGAATTCAAATTGTTTGTGCTTGATCATATAAATGACAAATATTTGACTGTCCAAGGTGGATTCTCTTACTAATAATATGTGCAACACAGCAAATGTTTTTACTTTCTTGTCTTTATGTTCTTCAATTGAAATGGAGAACCACTGTTTTGTAGAATCGGATGCATCAGTAAAACGTTTTAATGAGATGAAGACCGAATGGGGTTTTGATCAATTGCTTTCCCTTGAAACATTCAATGATGCTTCTAATGGATATCTTTTCAATGACTGCTGTGTTTTTGGAGCTGAGATTTTTGTTATCAAACCAACTGGAAAATGGGAATTACTTTCTATGGTTAAGAAACCTGCAAATGGTTCTTTAACATGGAAGATTGAAGATTTCTCTAAATTAGATGAGAGCTCATATTTATCCAAAGCCTTTACTGCCGGAGGCAGAAGTTGGTATGCTGCCTTGTAATCACAAACGTTTCTATTTCAGAACCACTATTGAGTTTTGTTGTTAATTTTGGCTCTTCCCATCGTTTCAGGAGAATAAAAGTTTATCCCAAAGGAAATGGTGATGGAAAGGGAAATTCACTATCTGTATTCCTGGAACTAGTTGATGGTGGTAAACTTCCTCCAAAGAAAACTGTGTGGGCAGAATACAAGCTACGAGTTTTGGATCAACGCCATGACAACCATGTCGAAAAAACAAGTAAACCACCCCATAAGACCAGCTTCTTTATTAATAAACATGTTCTCCCTACTTTAAGAATCCCAATTCAAGAAAGGGCAGCGCGGATGATGCATATAGGTTTTTTTGTTAGATCTACTTAAAGGCATGAGATTTTTTAAGTAATGTCAAGAAAAATATTTTTGGAAAATTAACATTACTCATGTTGCCTACAGTAGTTGTGTTCTCTACGGCTGCTTACAGGCATGAAAAGTTTTCCATCTTTGCCAGTTTTAGTTATTGAACTTCTTATTGACTAAAGTTTCTCACAAATTATTTTCTTGCAGCGTCACGTTGGTTAACCTCCTCCGACCATACACGTGGTTTCCACAAGTTCATGCCACTGGGAGATCTCCGTGAAGTCTCCAAGGGCTATGTTTTGAATGACACTTTAATTGTTGAAGCTGAAATTCTTACCTTGTCCGTGTCCAAGCTTTTCTCATGAAAATTGCACCATTTCTCATACTGAAATCGTCACTCTGTTATTCGTATCAATAAGTAACCTCTCTGTTTTATTGTTAAGTGACCTTTCTATGAAAAACCATGCGTTGATTTCTATCAAGGACGCAGCAGAAATGGACATTGTTCATCTTTATCTTTTCTTTTCTTTTTGTTGTAGTAAACGGGCCGTAACCTAAAACTTAGCTAGCCACACCACATCAGCAAAAATCAAAGAAGAAAATGCCCTCTGGAAAGTTGCTAAAAGGGTGAGCTCCTAGCTCCAAACCGTGACTATAATTAGCTAGCCAATTCGCACAGCAGCTGCCTTCGTGCAGTGAACTTCCCAATCTTTGGATAAAAAACTTTCTGATTTCTTGTAAAATAGGACCCATCTTTGTGTCTTCATTTACGTCCTTTGAGTTAAGTGAATGAACGCATTTATTATCTTCACTGGACTATACATTTTACAAGGTGGCTGCTATTTGGTTCGTGCGTTGGTGAATCCCATCAGGTAGGCTAGCTAGGCATGGTCTATAAGTAACTTTTTTTTTGTTCAACGTACATATCTTCAAACCATTTTATACGGTTTAGTACATTTAAAGAAATTTCACTGAGTGTAGCTCCATAATTTAAGTTTTTTAAAAAAGAAAAAGGAAACATATCTGCTTAACCATCATACCAATCTTTTAAAACTAATATATATATTACCGATATTTTTGTATGGAACTCATATGAACATGTAAATTAAATCATCATTATTTTTGTTGGATCTATCAAAAATAATTCTCGTAGTTTTGTTTGTAATATATGCAACTTGAGGAATTAATCCATGTCAGTTGTAATATATGCAACTTGAGGAATTAATCCATGTCAGGAGTTTCTCACAATTACATGGGCATGGACTCTTTTTGTTGGATCTATCAAAAATGATTTTTTTTCCTTTTCTTTTCCCACAATTGCAATTAGAATTAAGAACTCCGAATCAATTCTCTCCATATTAACCAATTCTGATCAATATTGCTATTGAATTTGGATTTTGCCTCAAAATATACTTCACATATTTACAAAGAAGAACAAAAAAAAATCATATTTTGTTATAATTGGAACATAATTGAATAGACTGGAGTTGTATTAGATAAATTTTTAACATAATTGCGGTGCAAAGCAATCTCTCAATGCATTCCACACACAATCACAGTAATATATATATATATATATAATTGGAATATAATTGAATCGATTCAAGTTGGATTACATATATTTTTATATCAATCGAAAAATTCCATAGATAAAACTACTAAATATTGTAGTGACTTCGAATAAATTTGTCTTTTTGTGTACTGGCCTTCGAAGAAATTGCACTGTGTTTACTTGGACCGGGAGAAAAAAGGGAAGGAGGTTAGAAATTTACAATCGATGCAACAGTATACTTCAGTTGACTGGAGGTCAATGGACTATAGTCTAAGTTA
>Ga0325404_1002308_pt1 | contig 20413 bp, 10 predicted proteins | sample PopdelMetagenome_18_FD_205664 | JGI IMG/M metagenome (GOLD analysis project Ga0325404, IMG submission 205664) | Populus deltoides microbial communities from Bellville, Georgia, United States - Xylem-Control-R1 | ecosystem: Host-associated > Plants > Phyllosphere > Stem > Wood/Secondary xylem... | reverse complement strand
CAAATCTGTTTTTATTTGTAATTTATATAATTCACCTCCCTGTGGTTCGACCCCGGTCTTGCCGGGTTATTTATTACTTCGACACTCCTGCACTTGGGAGAAGACATCAATCTTTTGGTCGTGTCACTTAATTTTATTTATTTTTACTTAATATAACTCTCATATAGAATATGATCATATCATTAATCATATTACTGCATTAATTATCGTTTTTATAAGAAAATATAAATTAGAAGTAATTAATTTGAAAAAAGTTGCAGTAAGTTTATATTTAGTTAATTGTTTGAGTTTTGGAAACCACAAACTTAAAACTATATTTGGGCCATTTGTTGTAAAAAAATTATAAATTTAACACCTGGCATCCTATTTGTATCCGGCGTAGTCCAAACTCGTATTTCTTCTCATGTATCTGCATTTATTTGAAATAAATAAAAAAAATAAAAAAAATATTATTTTAATATGTTTTTAAAAATACAATATTTTAAAAAATAACTATTATTATAATATTAAACAGGCTAATAGTCAAAACCCCAAGTGTCTTATTGCATGTATTTGAAATTGAATTTAATTTTTACTAATTTTGTTTCATTTCTCTGCGTATCAGATACACTTACAAAGGTATTTTTGAAGTATCCATGCTTCCCAGACTACATCTTAAATTTGACAAATGGGTAAACAATACAAGCATAGGATGAACGAAGGAGACGTATAGAGTATGTAGATTTTTTTTTTTTTTAATATGAATATCTGAATTAGTTTACACACATCTCGATTAAATTTACGCATCCTAAAATACCTAGGGTGGCTAAAGATTATACTTAAAACTTAAGCAGTTATTATTATAAATAAAAATTATATTAATAAAAACGGATGAATGTTTGGTTTTAATTATCGTTTATGTGCTGCTAATTATTTGGTTAATATAAAAAGGTAATAATAGCGTAGATATTTTAAAAAATAAGGTATAGTTTCATCATAAAAAAATAAAAATTATTAGCTGATGTGGAATAATACCTTTTTTCATTATTATTATTCTAAAAAAAACAGATAATTCATTGCTTTAAAATAAACATTAAAAAACAGCACCTTGATTTTACTAACCACTTGTTATATTGAAAGTCAAATGTCATGACTTTTCAATAAGAAAAAACAAATCGTTATTTTCTTTTATTACTTGACTTGACTTGAATTTTGTTTAAAGATATGATAGAAATTATAATTTAAAATATTTTTTTATTTGATAATATATTAAAATATTTTTTTTATTTTTTAAAAAATATTTTTAACATCAATAAATTAAAACGATTTAAAATATAAAAATATAAATTTTAAATTTTTTAAAAACACAAATGAAAACACCTAATTAGATTAAATCCCCCGACAAATTCATTTTTTAGTCCTGATAGTAAACATTTTCCAGCCTTGCTTTTTGGAAAGTGAAGTCTCTACTCTGTTCTGTACCACTCGTCACCACAGACAGCGGCGGAGACAGCGTGGGTGGGCCCCAAAATGTTTTTTCTACTTTTTTCCTTAATAATATTTATAGTTTCAGTTGTTTTAAGCTTGGTTTTTCTAGAATAATTTTTCTAATTTAGTTTTTTTTTAATTTAAAGTATTTTTTATTTAAAAATATATTAAAATAAATTATTTTTATATATTTTTAAATTATTTTTAATATCAGCATATTAAAACAATCTAAAAATATATAAAATATTATTTTAAATAAAAAATTAAAATTTTAAAAAATATAATTTACACCACATTTTTAAACAAACTCTGGAGTAAGGGAAACTGCATCATGAACTTGATGACATGTTTTATTTAGCTCCAATAGAGCATTTGAGCCTATGAACAGCAGAACAGAGGACTCCAACATGAAAGACTGATGCCAAACAATTTTCTATCTTTCCAATATTACCTCTACTGCTACTTGGGCCAGCTCTGTACTTTCTTTAAAAGTATGGAAAAAAAACAGAGAAACTCAGGAACCTCTCTGAAAACCGGAACTTGAGTTTTAGAACTGAGGGACATGAACAAAAGAGGCTGGGAAAATAACAGAGAGCTACTGCAAGCGTGCATAACATCTCATGTTCAACATTTTTTAAACAAAAAATAATACATAATTAATTCTGGTAATTAGTAATTACCAGATTTAACTCTCATTATTTTGCCTTAATTATCGGCACAAAAAATAATAATAATAAAACCAATAGTTTTTTCCTTTAAAAACAAGAAGTTTTTCATTTGAAAATAAACTATTTAGAAGAAAAAAGAGTGTTCAAACTCTTTATTCATGGACTCTATATATATATATATATATATATATATATATATATATATATATATATATATATATATATATATATATATATGGGTTTGAGAAAAATAATTCTTTATTGTTCAAAGAATTATCTTCTAATAAACTAAAATCCAAGTTTGAAACAGGTTAATAAAAACCAAAATCAAACCCAAGCCTAGGCCCTAGGCTTCATAACTCAGAACACGCACGAGGCTCGGGACTTAAGGTTTATGGCCATGCACATGCTTATGCTCGTGTCAAGCATGCGCTTGTGGATTAAACCCAAACTATATTTCTTAGGTTTATATATGACTCTTTTAAGTTTTCTTTTTATAAACTATAAGATATTTTAGTATTTGTTTTTGCAATATGGGATATAGGGTTTTGGGTTTCATAAAAATATCAACCAAGGGTTTTTTGAGATTAATTTTTTATTTATTGATAATTTATTTTAGTTATGTTAATGTTCTATGTTAAAGAATTTTTGTTGAAAAATAAATTTCAACAAAACTTTAACCTTAAAAGTGAGTGGATCTCACAATTAATTTGGCCTCAAATGTGTCTATTATCCATGTCTTTAAAATAAATTTTCAAAATCATTTACATTAATGAAAATTGTCTTACCAGTATAAAAGACTCAAAGATTCGTAGAGAGTTAATGATTTAGTGGATCACTACATTAGGATAAGTAACTTTTAGTTTTGAACCTTTCTTGATGAAATACTGTCGAATTTACTTAGCTAAATAGTGAACATTATGTCTTAAACTATTCAACCTTTTATGTCAACTAAGAAAATAGTTCTCACATGGCTCTCTACCTAGATATTTCCTTTAGTTCTCTTAGTTGTGTTCATTTTGGCCTTGAACAACTCCTAGTTTCATGATATTTTATTAAGAGTATTATGCTATACTTTACTTGGTATACCAAGATATAAAAGTCATTAAGAGCACAACACACCTTTTATCATGCTACAACTAACACATTTTCTTATTATAAAAATAAATAAGAAATTATAATTTTTTAATGCTATTAAAAATGTTATATAACTTATTTTTTTAATTAGAATCTAGATTTTAGAATCTCCAGTTAACGAGGTATGGTTAACATCATTACATTCTTTCATCTATAAATACTTTAAGCTCATTCCCCTCAATAAATTATACACAAACTCTCTCGATAAACCTTTAGTTCATGGATTCATAATATTCTACTTTGTTCACATAGTCAATTAAAATTATCCCATTCAAGAGAAAGTGTTTAATTGTATTATGTTAATGGCATATATGTCTACACTTGTTATTATACATACTACTTTATTTCCTTCCAATCATAGACTTACCATTATAATGGACATAAATTATTGGCATTGATTTGTTAGTTTAATATGCCTTATAACTAATTGGTTGGTTACACGTGACATTATTATATTCATGTAAATACACATTTATTATTAATAAATGCTTAATTTATCTTTAATATTCATATAATATTAGATTAATGAATCTAGAGTAAAGATAAAGTACATAGGATAAAAATGTTTTGCAAGTAAAATCATAAAGTTGTTATAATTATGGAATTTCTATTGCATTAAAGTATTGTTTCTAAAATATTCTTGGCCGATGCTCTCTTAAATACTGGACATTCATTAGAGCCGTAAAGATTGGTAAATATTATATTCTTTTTTTTTATGAAAGGAAGCAATTATTTTCATAAGTTAAGGTATAAAGGATACCTGGAACTGATATGTAAGTATTTTTTATAAAACATGTACACTAAATTAACTCGTATGAGAATTTCATATGGAGAGATCACTTATATCTGTGAAAATACTCACATAATGGTTGTATAAATGATCCTTAGACTTGAATTTACTAAGTCATCTTATATAGAGAATGTTATGCTTTGATCTTGTTATATATTATCTTAATTGAGGTAATGAAAGAGCAGACATTAAATATAACATAAACTATATGAAGGTACTTCAGTGATCAAGAGATGATTCATCACTCTATATAAATTAGAAATAATGTTTCATCTGTTTTCAAATAGTATTGTCTGAGAAAGATAACATGGGAAATATATAGTGTGCCAGTATGAGTTATAGAAATAATATCACCATTTAAAAGTTTAATGGGACATGATTGATGAAAGGGTTGAACATTATCAAGGGATGACAAATTTGAAATTATATGATGTGAGGTACCAGAATCAATAATCTATCCATGATTAGGGAAAGCAACAAAATGGCAAGAGGTAAGATTACTAGCATAATTGGCAGAGTTAGTGTTCAAAGGTGATAGAAGATCCAAAAGTTGATAGCATTGGTCACTAGTGAGGCCAGGAATAGTAATCTCAAAAGAGATTGAAAGACTAGTGACATTGTTCACTGCCATTGATAAACCAAATTGTCTGTTAGATATTTCACGGTATTGAGACTTGTTTTTAGGATAACCATGCAACTTATAATAGAGGAATTTTCAATGACCGTCACAGTCACAATAGTTGCATTTTATATAACCACATCCTCTTCCCTTATTATTAGAACAATGAGAGAAAGGATGAGGAACTATCAAGGCAGCAGATTCAGTTGGAACACTAAAAATACAAAGGAGGCGTTGCTTCTCCTCTCGATATAAAATCGAATAAACTTTGGTAACAGGATGGTAAAGGATCCATAACCAAAATCTGGCTATAAAGTAAAGCATAAGAATCATGTAACCCTATCAAAAACTAAAAAACTCATTCAATGCCTTACATATGGGTTAATTCTTTTAGGACACCACAAGTGCATTTTGATGTGGGATTAAGCATGGCAAGTTCATTCAAGACCTTTAAGTATGGTAAAATATGTAGATATGGTCATAAAGCCTTGAATGAGAGTAGCAATGTCACACTTCAATTTGAAAATTCTAAGATTGTTGCTTTAAGAGAAACGATCCTCAAGATCGAGTCATTCATCACGGAGACAGTCATGATAAATCAGACTATTAACAATGGATTTATCAATTGGAGTTGAGAATCCATGACAAGACTATATCACTATAATATTCTCATAGTTGAATTTTTGTTATGGAGTATGTTGGTTTAGAGAGGGTACCATTAACAAAACTCAATTTGTTTGTCATTCAATGTCATTTTCATGGCTCGCTTTCAGGTAGGATAATTGTCACCATTAAAAAGGATGGAGACTAGGATGACACCTGGGTGATCAGTGGAATGGAGGAAATAAAAAAAGGATATATCCGAAATTGATGAAGATGTTAAAGAGAGGGCTTCTTGAGATGGGTATTGGACATGGCTACAAAAAGAAACAAGTAAACGTATATAGAAAAGTCAATTCTGATACCACGTAAAATAGAATATTTTTGTGGTTACAATAAGTATATAATACATGAGGAAATGAAACAAGATTGTAAGAATAAAGCCTAAATATATGTTTCTAATTATTATACAATGATTTATATATAGAATGTAGAGATATGGCTCTAATAATTTATTTATAGTATTTTTATTTGTTGGTAATATATAAAACATAATAGTCAGCATATTATATATTTATTAAGACTTATCACATATATTAAATAAAATGGATTCATCATGTTCCGTAATCTACATATCATTCTAATATTCTAATTAAATATTTTATTAATTTCCAAAAGTTATTGGAATGACAGCTTGAATGTGCTTATTGTGAATAACAGTGGATTATTAAGACAACCAATAAATGTGTGTATTTGTTTTGACATCTCAAAAGTGTATGACTATAAACTATTATCGCAGCCATAAAGATTGTTATGAAACTGTTTATGTGGGTGAATGTAGGCTACTATGACAACTATATCCTAAATAATACATGAGTATTTTTTAAATGGCATAATATTTACCAAAAATAATGTAATAATATTTGTTGAATATTTGGTCATATTGTATTATACTAATCATAGTCTTTTGGTAATTAATATGTTTTTTATTTCTTGCATTTAAATTTATTATTTTATATAATGTGTTCCATTTATGGTATTTTTATCTCTTTTGGGTAAAATTTTATTATGGTGATCATATATATATATATTGTCTCTTTACTTATTAAGCAGTTAACATGCATTAAAAAAACATGCAATTTTCAACAATTAATTTTTTTATTGGATTATATTTTTTAGTGCTCTTACTTAATGAAATTTTCATATATTTAACACACAGTTTTTTGACAACTGATATTTTTTTGAATTTAAATTTATTATTTTATATTTTTATGCACTATTTATTTATAATATTTTTATTTGTTGCTGACAATATATAAAACATGATAGTCAGCATATTATATATTCATTAAGACCTATTACGCATATTAAATAAAATGGATTCATCATGGTCTGGTCCGTAATCTACATAGCATTCCAATATTCTAAATAAATATTTTATTAATTTCAACTGAAATTGCTTTTGTTTTATTTCGTACATGCCTTCATTGATGTGGGTTCAAATGCTAAGAAATGAAGCCCAAATTTTGGGCCAGGCCTAAAATAGCATGACCTTAGCCCATTTCAAAAATCACATGGGCCCAAACTCAACTAAGTTTAGATTTCAAAAATCACATTTATCTTTGCCCAGACGAAAAACATTGAAAATGAGAAATTATTAGGTGAATCTAGTTCATCATCTACCATGTACCAATTAATAAAACTTTTATAAATCATTATTTTTTTCTAAATCATCAATTTAATGAATAATATTAAAAAATCTAAATCTTTCCATAGTAAAATAATGCATCAATCACAAAATGATGTAAAAGAATTTAATATTGATATGTAAAAATTTTATTGGTTTGATCCAAGATGTGAGGTGGTGAATTAAATTCACCTACTAATTTCTTATATTGAAAATCCATTGCACCCATTTTAAAATATATAGGATAATTGAAAAAGCATTTGCATAATTATTTCAAGTGACTAGCTGGTGTAATTTCTGATTTTGCATAGCAGGCCAAATTTATTTTTTTTTTTAATTAAAACCTAAATTTGATGAGTAAAATTATTTATATAAAAAAACATTTCTAACACAAATTTATCATTAAAAAATAATATTAAAAAAAAATCTCAAACAAGCAAGGATCCAAACCTCCAACAAAAGAGAAGGAAGGCTCCAACAAAGAGGAGACATAAATTAGACAATAATCTAGATATGTTAACAAATATATATATATAAAAAAAAAGGTATTTGTTTCCGTGGCTAGACTGTGCTTTTTAAAATTTTTAAATTTTTTTAGTTTTAAATTAATTTTTTTATATATATTTTAGATTGTTTTGATGTACTAATATTAAAAATAAAAAAATTATTTTAATATATTTTTGAACAAAAAATATTTAAAAAATATCTTTACTATAATTTTTTTAGGTATGATTTTTATTAAAATAAAATGAAAGAATAAAAAAAGACAGGGAAGGAAAAGAAAGTAAAAGAAGTTGGTAATACCGAGTTAGGATGCTTAATTCGCATTCAATGGACATATATAATATGAAAATAAATAAATAAATAAATAATATAGAGTTGAGGATGGACACCTATCTAGTTTTTAAATATAATTCAAATTCAATTATTAAATTTTCAAATTAACAGTGAAGTCACCCAATGATCTAACAAATATATGGAAATCTAAATTAAAAAATTAGTGTTAATGAACACTCGCACGTATCATGCAATGAAACCTAATTATTATATTTATATAATAAGATTAAAAGGATGTTAGTAATTATTTTTTAAAATATTTTTTATTTAAAAATATATTAAAATAATATTTTTTTAAAAAAAAAATTATTCTTGATATCAGCATATTAAAACAATATAAAAACATTAAAAATAAAATTTTAAAAAATAAAATAAAAATTAATTTTTTAAAAAATATTTTTAAAACACGAAATAAACATTATAAATATAAATGGGAATAGAATATGAACCCGCATTTGGGAACGCGCTCAAAATTTAATTTTATTTTTTTAAAAAATAATTTTTTATATTTTCACATTATTTTGATATATGGATTTTAAAAAAAAAATAAAAAAATAAAAAATACATCATTTTAATATATTTTTAAATATAAAATACTTTAAACTATAATTACTTTTATAATCTCAGACAGACCCGAAAAATTAAAGTTAGTTTCAGGGGGTGAGATCAGCTTAATCAAACAGAAATCATCCTTGAAATTAACGCATTCATGCAAAACATATTCGAACCTTGAACTATATCTCCATGTGTCGGTCGTTTTCTGTGGCTACTGTTCCACAATAGCGACATCAATAATTTTGTCAATGGCAGCACAAGCTAAACAGCATGTTATGCTGTCTTCTGACTTCTGTAGAGTGTCTTTGGCTCCCATGCAACTCAAGACAGAATTAATTATGCTGTCTTCCAATGTGCAAGTTTACTAGTTTCTTTTCTTGCACAGGATTTTTGCTACCTAGAACATATAGGTGGGAACATATAGGTGGTGCCTAGAAACAAAAAGGAAGCACACGGGTCAATTTCAGTGATGATTCTAAGGTATCATAGGAACTGTGTACTGGGTTACTGAAAATTATACATGTACGAACAAAATTACTTGGAAAATTTTTAGAATTTTATTAGATGTATTTAGAGATATTTTTAGAAATTTTTTATTTGTAAATTTGATTTTTTTATTTTAAATAATTTTTTAAAGATTGTATTATTGCAAACAACAAAACATCTAATTGTTCAGCCTCCAACAGTAATTCACATGAACCATCCATGAGAAATCTTTTAAATTCTTATTTAAGATAAAGGGATTCTTATGTTTAGAGTGTTAACTATAATTATATGTTTTTATAATTTTTTTGTCTAACATACAACAATTAGAAAAGTGCATCGATTAATTTAATCATTGTATTAATTATATTATATTATATTATAGTTCTTAATTTTAAAAATATATTTTAATCAAGTCATACTTAATTAAATCATCCCAATTTAATTTCTGACTAATGGTTCTTAATGTGTGTAACTCATTAAGTTCCTAATATGTTGGCCCAAATATAAATATAAATTATAATTAAACAGGATTAAATAATTTAACTTATTATCAATTAAGCAATTGATTAATTTATATTTAAAGATCAAGTGTATCGTCTAGGAACGTGTCATAATTCCCTAGATATTAAAAAAGTCATTAGTGGTTTGATTAACCTTTCAGTGATTGATTTCTCAATGTAATTAATATTCTTTCATCAATAATATTCCGATTTAACATTAAGGTATGAAATATATTTGTCATGTTAAATCATATTTGTTCTTTACATAATAGTCATTGATCGTTTGAATAAGATTTGAAACTCTTTTTAAATCTCATTCCACCTTAACTAAGGATTTCTCAGTCAATACTATTTGAAAACAAATGTAATATTTTTCCTAATTCACCTAGGGTGATGAATCCTCTCTTAATTACTCAATTGCCTTCATATATTTCATACTATACTCAATCCCTGCCCTTTTATTACCTCGATTAATATAATATGTAACAGGATTAAAGTATAATATTCTCTATATAAGATGACTTAGTGATATCAAGTTTAAGAATCACTTACACAACCATCACATGAGCCTTTCTATAGACATAAGTGATCTCTCCATATAGAATTCTTGTAGGGGTCAGTTCAGTGTACATGTTTCATGACAAGAACCTATATATTAGTTTTAGATATCTTTTATATCTCAGCTTATGAGAACACTTGTTTCCTTTCATAAAATAAAAAAATAATGTGTACAATTCTTTACGACTCAAATGAATGTTCAGTATTTAACAGATTGTCAACTAGGAACATTTTAGGAACAATAATTTAATTGCAATAAAAATTCTATAGTTATAACAACTTTATAATTTTCTTTGCAAATTATTTTTTTCTTATAAACTTTATCTTTACTCTAAATTTATTAATCTAATATTATAAAATAAATTAACTTTTTATTAATAATAAATATATATTTATATGAATATAATAATATTACATGTAACATATTAAACAATAATTTCCCGATACCCATATCCTAGCATTTTGTTTTTTGTTGCAATTCGCAAAAATAATATGAAGAAACCCAAAACTTTTTTTTTTTGGATTCGAGGAAACCCTATCTCCCGGAAAGCATATTTTGTGGACTCAAATGAGCGAGTAAAATCCTAGCTGTTTCAGACTCTTACAAAAGGTTCACGTCCTAACTCAAACTCAAGACCTGCTGTGCAGATTTCAAATTCTTTACCATCACATTACGTAACTTAAAAAACCCCCCCAAAACGTACAAGTCTTTACTTTCTTGCATTCGATTTTGCCCATCAAATATTCAAGGATGAAAAAAGAGTGCAGGAAACCACAATGAGTTGGCGGTTGATCACTGGATTATGCATTTACCTTCTCTTCTCTCTCTTTCTCTGTCTTTTTTTTTTTGTTGAAATATTAATGTAACCTTCCTAACTTTCATTATTATGAAAAATAATCATTAAGTAATATGAATTCCATTTCCTAATAAAAATAAGCTACAATTCATAGTTAATAGAAATGGCTAAAGAAGGTTTTATATCCTCGTATTGAGGTTAAAATATGAAAATTCTAATTATATTTAATTATTTTACTAATGAGGTTTGTTTATATAAAAATATGTTAACTTTTCAATTTCAAGATGATAAATATCATAATTTAAACAATTTCTACATTTCCATTGAGCGGAATGAAGTTTTCAATACGTGTGTAATTACATAGGAATTAATTCCCCTTCTTTCTCTCTCTAAAAAATACCTTAAAAAATCTCAGAATTTCATAAATAGTTATATGAATGTCGCTAATGGCTCTTTTTTACTCTCATAAAATCATAGTTGCCTCTTATTTTATATATATTTTAGCTAGATCTACGTGGTTGTTTGTTGCCTCCAGTTGTTTGTTGTGGTTTCACTCTCTTCAATATAAAAATATGTTATTGTTTCTAGTTAAATTATAAAAATATTTAATTGAGAATGGAAAATAGTATTTTAGTAATGAGGCACAAATATATTATTATTTTCACATTACAATTATATAAAAATAAATATAACAAATAAGAGAATTGAATCTAACTATTTGAAAATAATTTTTTTTTAATTAAAATGGGTGTCCGGGTCAGCTTGCGCACACCTCGACTAATCCCATGAGTTCTGAAGTTAACGATCATGTAAATCTTTATTGGCCATTATATTAGCAATCACAGGACTTGAATCTGAAACCACAAGAAAACAAGTTTTTTTATCCTAAATTTTTATCATTGAACCATCTACTACTATATAAATATTTGAAAATGATCTTGAAAGTAGCAATGGTTTTGCAAGTGGCCCTCTTATTAGTTTGGACGACAAACTAAACTCAAACTCCCATAAACTCTTAGGGATCGTTTGGGAACGCGGCTGTGGCGGCGTTTCCAAAAATTTTAAAATTTTTTTTTATTAAAATTTAATATAGTTTGTATGTTTTAGATCGTTTTGATGTGCTGGTGTCAAAAATGATTTTTAAAAAATGAAAAAACATCATTGGCATGCATTTTAGCACGAAAAGTTATTTAAAAAGCACCCGCAACCACACTGCCAAATACACTTTTAATCATGAGCTGTTTTTGTAGTAACTTGTAGCAATATATGCTCGAATCGAAACACTATGAATCAATGGACCAAAGAAATTTTTATTAATTAATGATTTTGGATTTTTTTTATATTATTATTAAGGTTTCGTAGTATCATTCATTCCTGTTCTTACATAGGTTGTTTGAAACGTGGTGTTGTAAAACACTTTTTTAAAATAGCAAGTTGTAGTTTTTTTTTTCTTTTTTTTTTCTTTAGTTGTAATTTCTTTAGCGTTAAGCAAGACTATTATTTTATTTTATTTAATTTCCAGCTCATACCTCGTGACTTGTCCAAATCCGAAGAAAAAAAATAAAGAAAATCTTGGATTCCGTTCTGATTGGTTTTCAAATGAATAATAGATCTAGACATGCTAGATATAAAATCATCCGAGATTCGAGACAGGATCTCCTTGATAAATTTGGAGTTTTTTTTGGGAATAATATGTCAACCTTTTTTTTATTGTAATTCCTAACTTAGGCTTAGAGATAATACTAGTTAATTTAGATTTTTTTTTATTATTTATTATAATCGAGAAATCAAGTTGTATTTGAACAACTTGTAAAATGAATAAAAGATATTATGTTTTCTAGTAAGTAACTACTCATACTTATTTTATGAAAAAAAAAAATATAAGAGGAAGTGAGAAATTCAAAAGAAAAAAATATATATTTTCAATAAAAATAAAAATATTCATATTATTTTTCACGAGAGTAAACATTACTTTTCATCATCTATTAATATCTCTCTTCAAAATAAACTAATAAAATAACTATTTTCAATTACTCATTGAACATTATAAATCTTTTTATAAATGATATATTTTGAATTCCAAATTTTAAAATATATAAATCTTATAATCCAAACATGTAGATAGCAGATTTTTGTGTTTGGGAGTGTGGTTGCTTTTTAAAGTGTTTTTCATTTAGAAATACATTAAAATAATATATTTTTTATTTTTTTAAAATTATTTTTGACATCAACATATCAAAATAATGTTAAAATACTAAAAAAATTCAAAAATTTTTAAATATATTTTTAAAATGCAAAAACAAAAATCTTTTTTTTTTTTTTTATAGATATGAGATTCCTACTATACTATAAAGTCATTTCTTGTGATTAATGAAGAGCTTTACGAGGGCCCGTGCTTATGGTTCAGTAATTATCGCTTCACCACAAGCTAAAGCAAGTGCTTTGTTTATGGCAGCAGCATCTTATAATTTTTTGACTTTTTGAGTTACATGCTCCATACATTTCACCAAAAACTCCAAAAGCATTGACAAATCTTTCAAAACAATCAAGGGTGACGAATTTAAGTTATAAAATAAATCTAACCTAATGATTACATTACTTTTTCTTCTTAATCTTTTGAAGCATGCCTGACATGTGATATTGTATTCTTGATGATATTGTAGTGTAATTGTGTTTTTTTATATTTTTAAATTGTTTTGATGTGCTGATATCAAAAAATAAAAAACACATATTGCAATTGAATTTTCAATAAATAAATACTGAAAATTCCCATACTAAATACTTATATCTCGTAATTAATAAGGACATCCTATGATTAAAATAATTATAAGAAAAACCCAGTACAAATAAAACAGGGTATAGTTTATTTCCCAATCGGTATATAGGATTGAAGTACAAAATAAGGTTCAGAGGGCAGAGATGATGAAAGTGAAACATGCACGATTTTGGTGATGCAAAGGAAAAAAATATGAAGCATTTTGGTGGATAAAATGACATAATCTAAGCCCCCCTGTCGTTTTGTCCTTGGCTTGTACATTATGATATTATTGTTTCAATTTACTGCAAAAGGAGGCACTCCAGCTCTTTTTTATGTTTTAAAAATATTTTTTTAAAAAAATATTTATTTTATGTATTTTTAATCATTTTGATGTATTGATATTAAAATTAAATTTTTTTAAAATAAAAATATTATTTTAATATATTTCTAAAAAACACATTTTAAAACCATTATAAAAATATCATACTTACTTGCAATGTCTACTGCAACATGAGAGTGAGGGGAATTGTATTTATATTAATTCACAAGTTTTTGAAAATTTCTTATTGTTTTATGATATTTGTTTTGGGCGGCATTCCATGTTGACTGGTGTTTGGGGTGGACACTTCTATGTTGTTGCAGGAGGGATTAATTTTTATATTCGTGTTGTTTGCTTTTGTTTTGGTTGTTTGCGGTCTGTTGCTTTTAAGATTATTTGTTGTTGGTTTTTGTTTTTATTACTATTTTGCTGTTGAGGGGTATTTTGCAAAGACCACTAAGGGTCTTCCTAGAGTAAGGTTAAAGTGCTTGGTATGTTCATAAAAGATTTTTGCAAGGTTTATGCTCTCTTTTCTTTCAAGCTTTGGCCTTTGCGGTTGCACTGTCAGTTCAGTCATGGTTAATTGTTTAATTGGTTTGCCATTTGTTTTTTGAGACTGATTTTATTTGTTGTTCATGTGTTGCACATGGGCATTCGGTCATGTTTGCTTGGCTATCTCTTAAACTTTAGACACTTATGCTTTCTGTATCTTGGTAGTACCTAAAGTGCAATCTTGGCGAGTGAAGGAATAACAAAATGTATAATTTGACCAACCAATTATTCAAAGCGACGTCCTAAAATTTCAAAACCGAAAACAACATAGTTTGACAACTTTATCTGTTGCTGTAAGAAAGAAGCATGTTCCTTTATTTTTTTCAATTTTGAAAATTGTTGACTAAATGTTATATATTTGATGACACTGTAAACACAAATAAATAAATGATTGGAATCAAAAGGGCAAGCCATGAAATGAACAAATGTAAATTGCAACATGAATTGACTAAATAAATAAAGATGGGAATCTAAAGCACAAATTCCACAACCATCTAAAAGGAAGAAAACACAGCAGAAACAATTTTCAATACAAACTTCTAGCAAGCAACGCCTTTGCTGGTTGGTTAAAAAGCAAATGGAAAAACAGAGAAGCTGGTCCCACAGTCCAATAAAGCAAGAAAGAGACAACCATTAATCTTGCAGACCATAAATACATGCACGAACTAGCAAAGTAAAGCAAGCAAGCCTTAATCTGAACAAAGCAGCAAGCCAACCGAAAAGAGGGCTAAAAAAGCTCAACAAATCTGCTGAAAATAGAGGCACCACACAAATTAATTATGGATGCATCGGAGCACAAACTAAATAAAGATAGTAAGAGAGGCAATGAAGAGAGGGGAAAAAGATTAAACTGATGGTGCAATAACCAGTAGGGAAGGCAATGGAGGAAAAAAAAAGGGTGCAACAACTAGTGGGCAAAGAAATGCACATACTTGAATTTAAGAGAAACAAAAGGAACCCACACGCAAGAAAAACAATTGCCATAATAACTCTCTAGAACTGACATCTGGCCAACGAAAAAACTAGCACAAAGGAAAATCCAAAAACAACCCCAGTAGAAGTGCATCACATGCATTGAAACAGACATACCAAAAGAAAAGACATTTGGCTGTAAACTAAAAAAGAACATGGAATTTTCAATTTCTAGTCAGACAAAAACAAAGCACGATTGCTGCACAATGAATCACATGCGAAGAGTACAGAATCTTATCTCTAACAAACATGACACTATTTCTCAAGTAAACCAGACAGCTCTCCTAATATTATAAAGAGACCAATGTGACAGCAAACAGGATATCAATGATGCCACTGCCTCACTTATTTAATGCACCAATTGACAACAAATGCAAGCTGAAGAAAAGGTACTAGCCAACTCATTTAATAATGCAAAAACCAAAAGAAAAGAAAGGGCATGCGTGCACAAACCAAAAGAAAAGATATGCAGGCTGAAGCAACTGTTACAATCCATAGTTGCATGAGTCTGTATGAACAGTAATACCGCCACATGATTTAGTTTCTTTATTAATGTGTCCCCACCCACAGTTTGTCCAGTTATATTGTTACATGCCTGTTTAGAGTTGTTTTTATGCCTTTGTATTTGTTTGGATGAATTTTAAAAATATATTTATTTTAAAAAAAAATATTAAATTGATATTTTTTAGTATTTTTTTAATAATTTTAATATGCTAATATTAAAAATCTAAAAAAATTATTTTCAAACATTTCTATATAAAAAATACTTTAAAAAAATATTATATACCACAATATAAACAAGCATTGTATTGTATGTATTAGGAATTGGGAATTGGACGATGGTGTTATTATTAGCAAGTTTAAAAGTGTTTTTTAAATTATATTTTAATTACTTTTATGGTATTATCAAATAAACATTTATTTTATTTGATAATTGGATTTTACAACTTATGTTTGGTAAGCTATATTCTTACCAAATTTAAAATACATGTTATTTAATAGTTAGGGGTAACATTGAAACTCTAAGAAAATTAACGAGGTAACATCGAATAATTTTAAACTATAAGAATAGATGTAAAACATTGATGAATCTATAAAATTAAAATTAAACTTCAACCGTTGATAGAAATAATCTTTTATAAGATTAGTAATCCATGTATAAAAAACTTTATTCTTATTACGTGGAATCTGATTTGACTATGTGTGGCATAAGAGATGGTTGTAATAGTTGTTTAGTAGGGGGCAACAATTTTGATTTTGATTTTGATTTTGATTTTGATTTTTGTTAATATACCGATCATGTTACCCAATCATGAAACCCATGTTCTTTTCATAACATGACATAAAGTCCCTATCTTGATCGAAATTAGATAGGTGTCCTGCGCAAGACTATAAATCAGCCTAAATTTTGTTTGACATTAAAAATATATTAAAGAGATGCAAGTGTTCTGAAAAAAACTTGGGTTAATCCGCTAACTTTGTGACCAATAGTATAAGATTTGATTAACCCTATAAAAAGAAATGTGAAAAAAAAACACAAAGACTAATTTCCAATAAATCAAATGTTGAAGGATAAGATTGAATTTTTTTTTTTAAAGAGGGCCTAAAAAAAGATCAAAGTCAACCTATGTTAACATTCAAAACTTGTAACTCTAGTCACGAGCATTAGACTAAGTCCATAAAAGACAAACCCTAAAAATAACAAAGCAAAATTTAAGGATGAAATTAAAATAAAATTCAATAAAAAATTGATAAAAAATAGCAATAAAAAGAACGAGGAGCAAATTTAACATAAAAATAAAGTGAAATCATGTTAAGGGATGAAATTGAAAAAAATTCATTTAGAAAAAGGAAAAAGAAAAAAACAAACAACAATAAAAAGAATAAGGATCAAGTTTGATGTAAAATTAAATGAAACCAAATGATGATGGATGAAATTGAAGAAAAAAATCAATCAAAAAAGATAAAATACAAAACAAATAGCAATTAAAAGAAATTACTTATTTTGTTTAATTTCATCTTTCAATATTGGGTTGAATTGAAATTGAGATTCGCTATATTCTTCGATTCCCTTTCTAAGGGTTTATCACAGTCTCATAATATAGGCCATGAGTTTGTTGAGTTAACTTAGGTTATCTCCGGTTTTTTTCTTCTTAAAATATGATTTTTTTTATAGTTTTGTTCTTTAATATTGAGTTGGTTGGTAATCAGATATTGTAATTTCTTTCAATTTGATTTTTATGGGGTTAATCTATTCTGATGATCCGTGTTATGAGTTTAAAAGCTTTGCTAGAGTTGACTCGAATCATTTTTTATGTTTTTTTAACTCAGATTTTTATTTTTTTAATTTTTATCCTTTGATATTAGACTGATTAGAAATTAAATTTTATAATTCATTTCAATTTTATTTTTATAAAGTTATTTTATTCTTGAAAAATCTAGCATGATGTAGTACTGAAAATCAAATATTATGGGGCTACTGGAGTTTTAGCTCCCTTAATGAATCGGTATTTCATAATTTTAAGCTAAAAAAATGCAGCAGTTTTTAACAAATAATTGAAAGAAAACTAAAAATTATATTTATTTTCTATTAAATTAAAAAAACAATTTTAATATATTTTTAAATAAAAAATACTTTATAACATAACCTCTACCACACTGACAACCGTTTATTGTCGACACTCTACAGTTCTTAGGATATTAATAAACTTGCTCATCATGCATCATAATATGGCAAAGGTGATCGATTATTATTGCCCATCTCACAGGAAACATTATCATTCTTTGGTCCCTTTCCATTGAGGTAGTCTTTTTCTCCTTGGTAAGTTGAGTTTCTATTAAAGCATTAATTAAATAAAAGATTACTCTTATTTATTTCAATAATAAAAAAAGTATTAGTCGAGATTAAATCACAATATAAAAACAGCAGTGTTGGTTGGTGAAGATTTACCAACCGTTTTTTGGACTTAAAAATCTACCAACACTAATCAATATTCTTGTTGGTACTGATAATTTTTTTTAGTTAATAAAAAGAAAAAAGCGTTACAATAAAAAATGATTTTTAAGGTGATTTTGAAATAATAATTTCAATCAATATTGTATATACAATAAATCTTTAGGAGTTGTTATTTGTAAATACTAAATACAATGAAAAATCAGAATAACAAACATTGAATTTTAATTATAACATTCTTCCTTGCCTTCTTGCTGTAGAGTTTTTTTATTAACGTGGATATTCGGGCTAACTTCCCGCACCTCGATTAATTCTACGGGCCCTGAAGTTAACAACCATGTAAGTCTCCAGTGCCTTGAGATTTGTAAGATTTGAATTGGTAACTTCTAAAGAGTTTTTTTCTTTATTTTCATCAGCTGTATTGATGATTTTTCTTTGATGATAACATTATTTTATTTTAATGTATTTTTTAATAATCTCAAATCTATTATAATACTAAAGCTGATTTTTTTTACTTGATTTCTAGTTTATTTAGTGTCTTGCTCAATTTTAAGGTTTATTTTTATTTGTTTTTAGTTTTTTTTATTTCATGCCTTTAATTTTGAGGGTTTGTCGTGCTACAAAACATGTTTTTTTTTTTAAAAAAAATATTCTGATTGTTTAATGTTAATATCTATATGGAAAAAATAGATAACAAAAGGAAAAGGAGTAAAGCTAGCGATAGCTTACTAAAGAGAAAGACCACACGAGATTCATTTCTTGTATTATAAATTATTTTTAATTTCATAAAAATATTTTTCTTTCTATCTCGACTCTACTTTTTTGTAAGTTTTTTTTATATATTAAAAAATAATATAAATTATATCCTAGAATCTCACCTATAAAATTAAACTATTAAATTGAGATGGTTCTTTAATATTATTGTCTTTAGATGTGCTATAATGACATCATAAAACGTTTTTTTTATCATTTAATGCTAGATATAGATGCTATGTCATTTCTTTCACGAGAGAAAAAAAATAATTCAGTTTTATTTGAAGTGTATATATATATATATATATATATATATATATATATATATATATATATATATATAACACCTTGGTTTAATTTTATTTTGAAATATAAAGTAGTTTTAAAAAAAGAAAATAGGCTATATAAAGTAATGAGGATGGAAATAACAATCATATTTTAAAAAAATCCAGAGCCAGACAATGTAATTTATCCTTTGAAAATATTCAAAGATGAGATTTCCTTAGAATCATGTGCTGGTATAATAATGCAATAAGAGGGATTTTATGAACCTAAAAAATACAGAATTATTTTCATTCATGAATTTATTTACTTGTATACATTAAAAAATAAATAAAAAATATATCCTTAAGGGTTTTCATGTCTCTGTTTTTAACATCGATTTAGACACGACATCGTGTCAGTAAGCTGATACTGTCTGAATGGATATTTTATCGTCCACTTTTTCAGAAGTTGCAATGAGGACAAACTCGGTGGTGATTAAGCCATAAGCGTGTCCTTTTGCGTTAAACTAATTAAAGCAATTAACCATTAAAATTACGTTGTCTTTTGAATTATTAATTATGATCATAAAGTATATTACACAGGTTCACTCTTTTATTATTATTATTATTATTATTATTATTCTACAATAAAATATATTTTTAACCAAGAACGATTTTAAGGATGGATGTATTTAAAAATTTAATAAATCTTTTAAACATTAATCTTAAAATTTAAAAATGAAAAACTAAGAAATGAAAATCTCTTTTTAAGCACCCTTGAACATTCCAATTTTTGTGATTTCTTATGCACAATAGATCATTGTTCTAGGCTTGTACTGCAACAATTTTTTTTTGATACTTTTAAGGATAATCAAGTATTTTCATTATAAAATAAAACTACTTTAATCTCTAAATAAATATACTAATTGAGAAAGAATAAATTTGTTCGGAGTAAAAAAAATAAATTATCACACTTTTACTCCTAATTATGCTCATATTGTTCAATTTTGTTGTTTTTAATAAATTTGTAAAATGACAAAAGATAATAGAACGATCGTGAATGGAAATGTGCAATTATATATGTTTTGATCATAAATTAAACTTTGTCAAAAATAGAGAGTGAAACATTTATTTAAGTACAA